>Ga0123342_1007906_pt1 | contig 13765 bp, 5 predicted proteins | sample Turbeawhitnodule_FD_89960 | JGI IMG/M metagenome (GOLD analysis project Ga0123342, IMG submission 89960) | Root nodule microbial communities of legume samples collected from Mexico - Turtle bean Mexico white nodule | ecosystem: Host-associated > Plants > Roots > Nodule | place: Mexico: Nepantla...
GATAAAAAATAAAAAAAAAAAAAAATTATTTTTTTTTTTTCCTGTTTTTTTTTTATAAAACAAATGAAAAGAATGTTTATTTATAAAACAATTAAATAAAAAAAAAAAAAAAAAAAAAAAAAAAAAATAAAAAAAAAAAAAAAAAAAAAAAAAAAAAAAAAAAAAAATATAAATAAAAAAAAAAAAAAAAAAAAAAAAAAAAAAAAAAAATAATTTTTTTTTTTTTTTATTTTTTATTTTTTTTTTTTTTTTTTTTTTTTTATGGTTTTTTTTTTTTTTTTTTTTTTTTTTTTTTTTTTTTTTTTTTTTTTTACTACAAGAAAATCATGAAATAGAAATCAATTTTTAGAGACCAAAATAAATAGTTACAATAGGAACTAAAATAGAGACCATTTTAGAAACTAAAGAAAAAATTGGTTTCTAAATTAGTTTATATTATTTTCTATTATTGTTAAATAGTTTCTAAATTGGTATCTAATTAGCAACTAAGGTTTTAATTATCAATTATTTAGTTTATAAATTTGGTAGCAAAAACCTTGGTTGCTAATTAGATACCAATTTAAAAACTATTTAACAATAATAGAAAATAATATAAACTAATTTAGAAACCAAATTTCTTTTTAGTTTCTGAAATGATCTCTAATTTAATTATTATTGCAACTAATTATTTTGGTTTCTACAAATTGATTTTTATTTCATGATTTTTATTCACGGATTGATATTTTCAACAATGGCCAAATATAAGGCAAGTCATGGTCATCTATGAAACAAGCATGAGGTGCCTAACCTTCATCACCATAACTTCAATGCAATTAGAGGAGAATGTGCCAACCATTTTTTTTTATTCAAATGTACAGGACATTCAACTTAATTTAATATTATTTATAGTTAACTTACTGAATTAAAGAAGTAGAGAAAATTTATGTTATATTTTGTTGCATAAATCTTATAAAAACATAAAATCAATGAGTTTAATCACTATGAATTGACACTAAAAGTAATTTTTAATTATCAAATAATCAAAAAAATGAAAAATAAGAAAGAAAGAAGAATTGACTGTGTTTTTAGAAAATTCTTTATTTTTCACAAGTATCATGTGATGTATTAGAGAGATTCGAATTTTAACTAAATCAAAGACTTTTATTTTTGTTATAGTTCTTTTTTAACAGTTCATGCTCTTTAGGTTAGTTATGGAAATAATATGTAATATATAGAAATAAAAAAAAAAAGTCTTTATATAGTGTCTTTATATTCATTCGTTTCTAGTAAGCATATTATTTAATCAGGTTACTCTAGTTAATACTTAGTATTCTTGATACCAGTGACCCACTTATTAATGCATACTTGATAAAAGAAAATATTTTTTAAAACGAATGTAAGACAAAATAAAGTTGAAAGAATTAAGTATAACTCAAATTTATCTTGAAATAAGATAAATATAATTTTAAAACTAAAATCTATTTTTTAGTTTATCTCTTTTGATATATCATTTTAACCTTTACTTATAATTAAATCATTTTTAAAAATCTGACAGTAATTAAAAGTAACATTATAGAAATATTAATTATAAATTTAAAATATACTTTATATGTTCAAAAATATTTAATTTTCATAATTTTTACTTATAAAAAATAAGTATGTATAACGTGCGTGCGTTCTAAAGGTAAAATATAGTTAAATAAATTTATTTAACGTATAACATAACTTCTTAAGTATAATAAGCAATTGTCTGATTTTCTAAAAGTGTTAAATAAATAAGTTCAAGGTAACGTTTTCCTTGCCCTTGAGCAATGAACTTGGTAGAAACATGGCCAAGGAGATTTTTCTTAATAATATAAATTATTTTAAATATTAATAATTTTTTAACTAATTTAATTAATATAATGATTAATTATTTTTATTGTTTGGTTGGTATATGATGATTTTGTTTGTTTAGTGTGTACGTTAAAGTACTGAAATGATGTTTAAAAAGAATATGTTCACTAAAAAAAAATCATTAAATAGAAACCAATTTTTAAAAATAAAAAAATCATTAAATAAAAACTAATTTTTAGAAATAAAAAATAATTAGTTGTAATAGTAACTAAATTAGAGATCAATTTAAAAACTAAACAAAATTTTGGTTTCTAAATTAATTTATATTATTGTTAAATAATTTTTAAATTGGTATCGAATTAGCGACCAAGGTTTTAGAGACCAAATTTAGAAACTAAATAATTGGTAATTAAAACCTTGATTGCTAATTAAATATTAATTTAAAAACTATTTAACAATAATAGAAACTAATTTAGAAATATTTTTTTTTAATTTTTAAAATAGTTTCTATTACAACTAATTATTTTAGTTTTTAAAAGTTGGTTTTTATTTTATTATTTTATGTTTGGGTGTGAAATGATATTTTTTCTTTATAAGATCTAAATACTAAGATTAAAATTGGACATAAAAAAGGGAAAAGTGAAACTGAGTTTATTGATGACGATGATTATTGGAAGGAAGACATAACTGTTCCTTCAGTTCATTTTTTTTCTGATAAAAGTAAAAAGCAAAAACACAAACAAGTTCAGTGCAGAAGAGGAATAATTATGAGAAGTTGGGAATCCTAGTTGGTGCCACCGAAACGAGCCTTGAGCCTCCTCACTTGGGGTTCTTCAATGAAGGTGGTTTGGGCAATGGTGGCGGTAGAGACGTTGTTGGCAAATAATATTTGATAAAGAAAATCGATACGAGGGTTAGGGCTACTATAAGTGGCATAAGCAACGGCTTTCTCGTTACCAGAATTCACAAGATAATGCTGCAGTGCATCTGGAATAACTACAAGTTCTCCTTCTTTGACTCTGTTCACAAAAGCTCTGGTAGGTGTCAAGATTCCAACGGTCATTTCACCTTTAACCATGATTAGTATTTCATTGGCAGCATGTGTGTGCACTGGAAACGATCCACCTTTCTCAATCTCCACACGTCCTGCAGAAATGCCAAGACCATTCAGAGAATGAACCTGGCGAACAGTGCAAGGGTATATTTTGACGTTGTCTGGGATTGAAATGCCTGGTCCTAAAGTGCACTTAAAGTCTTGAGCTGTTACTCTGTTAGCAGGCTTGCATTGATACCCAGAAGGGCTATCTGGACCCTTGAGGTCTGCTACGCAGAATTCTTGCAGATTAGCAGCATGGGAAGTGGATGAAACAAGAGCACACAGCAAAAGAATCACAATGGTATTCATGATCTCTTATGATGAGTTTAGGGTTTAGAAGATGAAGAGGGAATGTGGCATTGGATTTGCTAGCTAATGAGCTATATTTATAACCAAGCAAAGATAAGGGTTTTTGAAGAAACTATCAAATCAAATGGAATGTAAGTCCTTTTTTTTTTTTACACATGAATATCAAAAGTCAACTCTTTACCATCTTTCAAAATTTATTCATCCTTTTACATTTTAGTCATTTTTTTTTAAATAGTTGTAATATTGTTGGTGATTCCACGTTACTAGAGATTAGAGTATTTCATTGTATATAAGTAGATGCAAACCTCACCCATGAGGTGCCACGCCCTCTCACGCCGAACATGACAGTTCGTGCGTGAAATAACATATTCTGGGTGGTCCAATAGTGGGTGACCGAATAAACATTCGTTAGAATAAATTTTAAATGACTCTAATATCATATTACAAAGTGGACTTAAAACTTAACTCAATCCCATCAAACCGGCTAGATATACTCTAAATCGATGTCCACTTTCTAATAAATATAAAGCAATTAACCATCTAATAGGACTCAATAAAATTATATATATGTATGGTTAAAAAAAGTTGGTTAAAATATTAACATATTGAATTATTAAATGGCTATTTTCTAATGGTATTAAAATATTATTTATTTTGTTCTTTGAACTAGTTTGAAGGGAATTTTATTTAATACTTAATTGTTTTCCAAATATCTACTGAAAACTATTGTCATTTTTGTTTTGGTTGAAATTTTTATTAAAAAGTACTAAAGTAATTGGCAATTTGATTCTTTTTCTTATTTAATATAAAATCTGAATCAAATATTGTTTTATTTGTTTATATATTATAAAATTATTAATATTTTTAAAGAGTTCTGAAATATTTTATTATAAAAATTTATGAAATAAATTATGTACACTACAAGAAAATGATGAAATAGAAACCATTTTTTAGAGACCAAAATAATTAGTTGCAATAGTAACTAAATTAGAGACCATTTTGGAAACTAAAACAAAAATTGGTTTCTAAATTAGTTTCTATTATTTTCTATTGTTGTTAAATAGTTTCTAAATTGGTCTCTAATTAGCAACCAAGGTTTTAGAGACTAAATTTAGAAACTAAACAATTGGTAGATAAAACATTGGTTGCTAATTAGATACCAATTTAGAAACTATTTAACAATAATAGAAAATAATAGAAACTAATTTATAAACCAATTTTTGTTTTAGTTTCTAAAATGGTCTCTAATTTAGTTACTATTGCAACTAATTATTTTGGTTTCTAAAAATTGGTTTCTATTTGATGATTTTCTTGTAGTGGTAGTTTTACTCTTAAAAATTATAATATAATTTTTCTATTATATTTTGATAAATATAAACATATTTATTAATAATACAATTAAGTCGTAAAATAATATTTAAGAGTTACATTTATATATGTTTCTTTCTTAATAACAAATTTAGAATTTTTTTTTCGCATATCCTACCCAACTAATTAACTAGGTGCTCTGGTGTGTTCATTTATTTTCTTGTGGTTTAGTTTTATATAGTTTTAGTTTTTTTCAAATCCAAATTAACTTATATTTCACTTTTAATAAAATATTAATGATGGGTTTTTACCCTTTTCAAATAAATTATATTGATATTTTTATTTTTGTCTATAAAAATAACACGTTTATTGAGATAACATAAATATTTTAATATTTATTGTTTATATTGTGCTTACAAAAATATTAGGTTGCTGTCATTATCAGAGATATAACACAAGATGTTTTTACATAACAACAATAAATATAGTAATGTAGTGCTGCTGATACCTTGGTACTCCAAATAGTAAATGCACTCATTTAATAACTCAATGAATTGATATTTTAATTATATTTATTTTATTTTTTAATTTAAAATATTATTATATTATTATAAAGAGTAAATGAATGTTTTTTATTATTGAGGATGCCAAACAATCTTTTTCCGAATAAATATTACACTTTGAAATAACTTTATAGAAATAATTTACTTTTTTTAATAAATATATTAGGCGGAAGAATAATTAATTTCGGAAAAAAGACAAATAAAACAATTAATATTTTACTAAAATTAAAAACATCAATGAAATTTTTTTAAGTTAAATTTGTTATTGTACGGCTGGTAGAAAGTACATGAGTATGTTTCTAATTTAAGTTTCTTTTTACATCTATTTTCTATGTTACTCTTTTACAATTTTTTAATCACGTAATTGATCGCATCTTTTATTTATTTTTTATTTATATCTTATTCGTTTTTCTAACCATATAAATCACTCAAACTGGTGGGGAAAATTATATATGCTTAATTTTATTTGTATTCAATTATTTTTGAATTAATTATATTTTTTTAGTTGATAAAAAAAATTAAATACTATTAATTAATGGTTTTTTTATTATGTAACGAATTAAGTTTGAATTTTGGTTAATATTCTAATTCAATAAACAATTATGTCTTAAATAAGATTACCTTAAGAAAGAAGGAAACTTGATGTGAAAAATAAATTAAGTACCACCAACAACGGTAACTATTAGTTGGCTGTATTTAATTTTTTTAATTATAAATTTATTGTAAATATTTTTTAAATTTTTAGATAATTAATTAATATTTCTAATGAAATAATTTTTAAAATAATTATTATCTTTATATAATAAATTACTTTATTATAATTAATAATTAAAACTTAATTTATAAGTGTCACTTGTATATATTATACTACATCATTAAAAAAATATAATATAAAAAAGAATTAAAATATTTTATTTTAACTAGCAGAAATACAAGCACAATAATATCTATGTATTCGTATTTTTTTATTATTATTATATTATATGTATATTCGTTTTTTTTAAATAAATTCAAATTTATAACCTAATGAACATAATTATATCAAAGCAATTATATTATTTTTTTCATTCTCAAGATTTGTAAATCACATCATTTTGATTTGTTATTAATATAAAATTAAAAAAAGGAATATAATAATGAAAAGAAAAAGAAGAAGAATAAGATTTGAAATCCAGTAACAAACCCTAAAAAATATAATCTCTTTTATCTTTTCTGTCGATAACAATGTTGTATTCAGAAGCCCAAATCAACAATGGCATCAAGATAAATTTGTATCTATGCAAAAATGTGAATGTTCTTTATTCAAGTAACGGATTGGGATATTCTGTTTCTCTATCTTCTTCCTCTTTCGCCTCCACTTGCAGTACGAAAATAAAAACCAGAGTAAAAAAATAATAATGAAGAACATTAACAATTAAGCAATCAGAATTTATACAACCTGTATTGATTCATCAAAACAAAGTAAACGATAATGACATTCTTTCAATAAGAAATATCTTTAGATTGACGAGAATAAGAAATATCTTTAGATTGACGAGAATGAAAGTAAGTTTTTGTGATTTACATTCATTTTTTTATTTTTGTTTTTTTTCCGTTTCAATCTCTTTTACTCACACTAATTCTATCAAAACCACATTTCCATTCAAATTTTTATTTCACTTATTTTTTTCTAATAAATATAAAATATGTCTCTCTCAAATAGTTTTTTTCAAATTTAATATTAAATTTTTTTAATTTTAAATTTAAATAATTACAAAATTAGAAAACAATCAAAATAAAATATTAATATAAAAATAAAATAATAATAAATTTGTATACAATCAACAATAGTTATAATAGAAAATCCCTATATATAAATGTTTAATTTAAAAAAAAAAAAAAACCGAGTTACCACTCTCGTCTTTAAACCATCAAATTAATAAATTAAACGGAACCCAAAGTTGACTGACCTAAAATGTGGAATAAAAGAGGGTAATAAGTTCACAAGTTAAAAACACGAGACTATTATCATTTTCAACTTAATCGTTTTGGCTTCACTCTATCAATCTCATCATTTATATAAAATAACTAAATTTGTTTGACAAATTAAGTTAATTGATTATATATTTTTTACCATAAATTGGAATTAAATTAATTATAATCGATTGAGCCATGGGAATTTTTTTTCCTGACGAAATAAGATATCTCAGTAATTTTTTTTTATAATTGATATCTTCATTAGAGGCAAACAAAACGTACCAAAGGGTAGCATTTATAACTTTTGTAGATTACTAGATTTTAGACTTTATTACTTCATTTATTTCACACTCTTCTTCGTTTTTAATTCATCTACCATCTTATACCTAACTTTACCGAATTGCTTTTCACCACGTTTTATGTACTTTTGTATCATAATATATAGTATTCTACTCTCAGTATATCACACAAATTTATTTATATAATTAAAATTTATAACAAAATAATATTTATGACATGCTTCAACGTGTTAATAATTATTTTTTAATCCAATCTCAACGAATTAAAAATATTTTATAATATATAAATAAATTAAAAACTCATTTTTTAAATCAAACTTAAAATTTATTTTTTAATATAGTATAAATTATTTATTTTTTTTTATTTTAAAAAATCATATACAAAATTGAAGAATTAAAGCTAAAATTTATTTGAAAGAAAATAAATTTATCCTAAATCAAGTTACCAAATTTAAATAATTAGACGCTAATTAAATAATAAAAGTTGTTTATTAATAATAAAAACTAATTTAAATATTAATATTTTTTTAAATAGTATCTAATTTAATTAGTATAATAATTAATTATTTTTATTTTTAAAATTATTTTTTATTTTATGATTTTTTTATTAATGGAATAAAAAAGTAAAATCTTATACATAAGATTTCGTGAACCACAAAGGGCTCAATACATATACTCAATATATGAAAATTCAAAACTCGAAATAAACTTTACTCAACGATATTATAAAAGAAAAAAAAATATAGAATATAGTAACAGTGGAAGGCATTTCAACCCATTAACAAAGTTTAATGAAAAAAAAAAGTGGAAAAAAAAGAAAGAAGAGGAAGAGTTTTTAAATTCGACCTAGTACTTCTATATTGTAGTACTTTAAAAGTTATTTAAAAAAATATAATTTAAAAAACCAAAAAAATTATTATAGGAGACGTCTACATTTTTGTTATTTCAGCTTTCTAAAATCATTATTTTGTAAATGATAATAGACGGGCTTCAAACTGTAATTTTGGGTCCTACTTTTGACACTACATAAATTTTTATTTACACTTTCCTTTTCTTTAGTTTTATTGTTACTGTCAAAAGTACCCTTTTACGTAGAAAGTGCATGAACCCTAAAACTTATTCTTTCCCTCTCACTTCTTAGATCCAACATTCTTAGATCCAACATGAATTGAAAAACTTTTATTTATTTAATGACGTTGTGAGAGAAGTTCTTAGACAACGTAAGTGATTTTTCTAAACAATTGAAGAAGAAAAAGAGAAGAATAAGATTTGAAGAAAAATATTTAGTTGAATAGCTATCAGAAGTGACTTTTGCTTACTATATTTAATACTAAAATTAAATTAAAAAAATTATTATTCAGACACTTATATTGAAGATAATAAATTTTTTTTAGTACACCTATTAATATATATTGTTATTGTAACATAGTCAACATAGTTATATATTATAAATTCGCAAATATTTGATTTTTGTTTAGAATATTTTCGGAAGATATATATGCCTATCTAATATATATTTTAAATTTTCTTATACTAAAAAATATTCATTCCAACATAACAGAAGATAAATTATAAATTATAATCATTAATCAAAAGTTATATGTATAATCATTCAAGATCAAATGAATCGTGATTAACATTAAAAATAAAATATATTAAAATTCAATAATAAATTGTTACATAATTAAAAGCTCTTAATTTTATAATAATTTCTTTAAAACTATTTTTGTCTTAATTTTTAGTTTAAGTAACATTTTTTAATTTTACCATTTTAAAACTGTTATAACTGTTTTTTAAGTAATTATAAAATAATAAAATAAAATAATAAATTTGATGTGGTTATTGGGGTGCCATGGTTTGATCAGTGCGGTGGTAGTTGTTTTTCTTTCCTATGCAGTTCTTCTAAGGCACTTTCATCCAATGCATACACTACTTTCTCACTTTCGGACATACGATTACTCCATGTATGTTTCTCTTTCTCTCTCAAATTCGCTTCCTTCAATTTCAATTGCTTCATATCTCACTCTCTCCATGCCATAGTCCCAATCCTCTTCTATATGTAATACTGATCTTTTCTATTTCGTACTCATTAGATAAGCTTGAAATGACTCTGATACCATGTTAAGTAGTGGACTTTAAACCTAACTCAATCTCATAAAACCGGCTCAATAAGGTGAGGTTTGCACCCACTTATATACTATGAAAGACTCTAATCTCTAGTCGATGTGGAATTTCCAACATCATCCTCAATTGTTAATCAACATTAATCATGAAAAATATTATATACAAAATAAGAAAATATAATGAAATATGTTTCTCTTTTCTTTGTCTTGGACCCGCATAGAGACTTAGTCAAATCCTTTACCATCACCGTCAACCACTTTCCCTCCATATCCTCCATCACCACCACCTCCTTATTCTTAACCCTCCATCACTTCCCCTCTTCCGATCCATTTTCTCACTCTTTTCGCTTATATACTAACGCGCCTCCCCTTTTTTCCCAAATCTCTCTCTTTCTCATAGACTAACCTCTCCCACTTTCATCGACGCACTTTTATTTGGTACGGTTTTTTCCCTGTTATTCTTTTTTTTAATAGTTCTGTTATAAGTTTGATTAAAGGGTTGTCTTCGTGTATTATGATGTTATTTGTGTCAGCAAGCACAATAATAACAATGTTGTCATCATACAATGCCAAAGACATGCATAAATGAATAAAAAAGAAAAGTAAATTCAAACATTGTATTTTCATCTTTTACCTTATAATTGAAAAACAACACTTCCTGGTTGGTTTCGTAGTTTTGGACGAAAACTACGACTTCTCATATTTTGAATTTTGCATATGAAAATAGAAAAAAAAAATATTTGATGGGATAAAAATAAGATGAATGGTAGAAAATGTTTAGTTTTAAATTTAAAAGGAATAAGTAGTATTTTTAAATCATTAAATATTTTTTATACTTATAAATACTCATTGACTTTGAAAATTTACACACTTTTATGGCGGAAAAAACAATGTCTTCTACTATCTCAACTGCGTCGTGGACACGACCGTCACCAGCGGAGCCGTGAAGGGAGTGAGGGTTCAGAATATCACGGTCTCACAGAATTTGGAGAGCGAAAAATATCGGAATAATGAAAGCGACACGGTGAACACAAAGAAAATTGCAGTACAATATATGGAGAGAATTCTTCAAGATTCTGAAGATGATAGTGATGTCTTTGAGACCTTGATGATCGTCGCCGTGGTCGTACTAACTGGTGAGGTGGGTTAAAGAAGAATGCCAGTTATGTCAGTTATGTAAAATTGGATCTCTACAAAATATATACGTGTTCGTACATTACAATAATTAGATGTATAATTTAATAATCCTTATTTTCTTAATAAATTTTTTATGATAGAGAATAAAAAAAAAGAAAAAATAAGGATGAGATTAAAAAAAATGTCGACTTTTCGTTGAATGAAATTGAAAATGTAAAATGTTTTAATTTGTAATTTTAGAATTTCTTTCATATTTTTAAAGATTTATTTATATTTAAATAGATAATCCATTTGAGAAACCTAGCAATACCTTGAACCGTACTTTTTATTTAAAAGATTTTACAAATTCTCTTTACAAAATTGTTTACCTGTTTATTACAAAGTTTATGTTCAGAATTGAATACCTTTGTGGAATATGTTCACACATATCTGAAAATTTCTTTAAGGATTTTATCTTCACATGCAAAGTTGGTAAAATTGTAAGGAGTAAAAGGAAATGGAAAAAAAAAACATAAAGAGTTGATAAAATTTTACGAACCTCTGGAATTATTTATGCACCAACAAAAGTGAAACCCACAAACCATAAAACTTCAGATCAAACATAATACAAAAACAAAACACTCAAACGCACAAATTTATTGTATTTTGACGATTAACACTGGTAGACAAACACCAGCAGTGAGTTGATTCTTCCTAGCCTCTGCCACCAAAACGTCCCTTAACCTTCTTGACTTGGTCAACGTCAAGGAAGGTAGTTTGTGCAATCAATTCAGAAGGTATGCTGTTACCAAATAGCAGAAGGTCAAGTAGTTGTGCTCCAGGGTTTGCGCTACTGAAAGCCAGAAAAGCAGTGGCTTTTCCTTTTCCAGAATTCACTTGAAAATGTAATTGTCCTTGTGGGAAAACCATAATATCTCCTGGTTTCAGTGTCTTAGTGTAAACTGCAAATGGTGTCATAAAACCAGCAGTGATTTTACCTTCCACCATTATCAAAAGTTCAGTGGCAGCAGGGTGTGTGTGCATTGGGATTGATCCTCCTTTCGCTATGTCTAACCGTGCTGCTGATACACCAAGACCATTCACACCTGGAAAATCAGTAACAAATGCAGAAGTTAATGCAGCATTGAAAGTGTTTGTGGTGTTTCCAGCTACTAAGCCAGAGAACACAAAGTCATCCACCGTCACTTCTTTAGTTGGTTTGCACTGATAGCCTGAAGGGCTATCTGGACCCTTTAGGTCTGCCACACAGAAATCATTCACAGCAGCATTGGAAGTGAATGCTAGAAGAGAGAAGAGGAAAAGAATGTAAATCATCTTTATCTTGAAACTTCAATAAAGGGATTTGGTGTGAAGATAATGTGGGAAAAGCTAACTATTTATAGCGTTATTCGTGTATTGGACGACCAACTTTATATGCAGCTAACAAAAACGAGTTCAATTTTATAATATATATGCAGAATATTTTGCTTGTATGACTTGTCTCTTATGTATCAGTTTTACGTTACTTCTTTCTGTAATGAGATATAAGATCAATACACCGTTTATATAAAATATATATCTACACTATATATGTTTCTGTCAAAATATACGATTAGCACGTGGAACATCATCGTGTACGACATGCAAACTATTTAGGTGATAATGTAATAACATAACCGACACCATCAGAGAATCTCTATAATGTTGAATATGAATTTCATGGAATAGGTTAAAATGTGTAAGCGATGCAGGAATACTACATCGTTGTTAAAATTATGTAGGATGAAAATAGTTGTAGTTTCTACTTGAGTAAATAATGATCTTCATTGAAGACGAGTTATCTGGAATAATAAGGAATCGGAGAACAACAATTTAGCACTTACCAGAAATATTAGTTCTTTAATCCACCACTATGCAACGTTAATACCACATCTGATGAAAAAAAGTACGTGGACACACAATCACGAATTAACCGTACAAAATAAACAACACAATATTTAACGTGGTTCGGTCGCCAACTGCAACCTACATTCACACAGACAGTTAGGTTTTTTCATTTTATTCTGTTACACACCAATTACAAATACAATGATATTTTTAAATAGAGATTATAAAAGTGACACAATGATTAAACTCATTCACTAAACATGGTGTCTAATAAGTCCAACCCAATTGGTCATGACTTCATACCCAACAATCTCCTATTTGATGATTAAACTTACTCGCTAAAGATAGTGTTTACTCAGCTCAATCCAATTAGTTTTGACTTTTTACCCAACAACATCACCCCTTCATTATTCCACCTTGATGATCACAACACAACCTGGCATGCGATCTCATCGCTCTGAACTTATTTCCTGTTTCTTTGGATTTTGTTAAAAATGGTATGAACGTGATCATTTTCGTAAAAGTTTATCTTCCATAGTTTTGGCTTAAAATAATAGTAGTTTAGATGATTCCAATGGGAATCCAAAATATGCAAAATATTGAGATAACTTCATATCAAGCAATAATTGAGATTTTCCCTCGATCATACCGTGCTTCACGTGTTGTGCTGCTATTCTCATCATAGCAAGTGGCCCATCACATGATCTTTATTTCTCTTTTCCTTATTTTGGCAAGTCTACCAAACTTATGATTGAATATAAATAATGGAAAATGATGCATGCACAATATTATACTAGTTTGCAGAGACGAAAACAAAAGTTATATAATGTGATAGAATATAATAGGTGTCAATGAAATATTTTTTAGGTTAAGATAATTTTTTATAATATAGATGGATGGATTCGTCTATTGAGTTATTACATGTTTTTTACATCATAACAGTAAGTTTAGATGGATCAATTCCCTATCTACACCATTTACATCTTTATTTTCCTTTTGTTTTTATTTTCCTATCTAGTACCTTTTTGTTTTTATTTCTCTATCTAGCATTCTTTTATTTTTTATTTCCCTATCTAGCATCATTTTAAAAATAAATAAATAAATAATAAATTATTATTTTTTTAATGATTTTAATTTTTGAATGCATTAAAAAATAAATATTTTTAATGGTTAAAATAATTAGAAATATAATTAATGAATAAATAAATGAATTTTTACAAAATAAAAATAAAAAAGTAATAAATTAAAAATGTTTAGTTTAAAATTATTTTTTTTTAAATGAAGAAAATAAAA
>Ga0123342_1007907_pt1 | contig 13763 bp, 12 predicted proteins | sample Turbeawhitnodule_FD_89960 | JGI IMG/M metagenome (GOLD analysis project Ga0123342, IMG submission 89960) | Root nodule microbial communities of legume samples collected from Mexico - Turtle bean Mexico white nodule | ecosystem: Host-associated > Plants > Roots > Nodule | place: Mexico: Nepantla...
CGCAGGATGTGATGTCTAAATACGCCAACCGCCATAGGAGACCTTCCCCAATTAAAGTAGGTGATATGGTCTACTTAAAAATCAGGCCCCATAGACAACTGTCAATGCCAAACAGATTACATCGAAAGCTGGCAGCCAAGTATTACGGGCCGTTTCAAGTGGAGGCTGCCGTAGGAAAGGTGGCTTTTCGCCTACAGCTTCCAGAAACAGCTCGAATTCATCCGGTCTTCCATGTATCGCAACTGAAGTTAGCAATAGGGACACAAGAAATTCAACCCGAACTCCCTAGGGAGTTGCAAGGTCTGACAGAAAAATGACATCCAACGGAAATACTGGATAGGTGAAGATTGTTCACCCAAGGAGCATATATTCCACAACTATTGATTAAATGGAATAAAGGAGAGAGGGACACTGCTACATGGGAGGACGTGACAACAATCAACGAACAATTTCCTGAATTCAACCTTGAGGACAAGGTTGCTGTATTAGAGGGGAGTAATGTTAGGACAGAAAATGAGAATAGGAAAATGACAGGAAAGGTGTACCATAGGAGAAACATTAAGAACAGTTAAGGGAGCGGTTAGTGGTTAGTGGGGGTATGGTTGGTCTTTAAATAAAGACCAACAGGTTTTGGGAAGGGAGTTTTTGAATATTAGATTGTGTCAACAGGAATAGTCTTGTGAGAAAGGGAGGTTGTTCCCTTTGAAGGTTTGACTTCCTGTAACAGTGAATCTTAATAAACAGAGGAATCCTCAGTATCCTATCTCTATCTTTGTGTGTCTCGTTTTTCTTTTTCTGGGTTCCTAACATCTTCTCCTTTACTTAAATCCTTGCCTCGAGATGCTGTTGGACCATCTTGTCGTCCCCCCAAAGACATTGATCTCCTTAAAAATCCTGACAAATCTCTCTTCCCTTCTTATTCCAAGGACCTTAAGCCTAAAAACATCCAATGTTTTACGTGTCTTGAAAAGGAGCATTACTCTTCTGACTACCCACAGAAAAGAGCTTTGCTCGTTCACCAGCCTAATATTCCTCCCCAGCCACCATCTCCCGTTCCTTCTGATCCTGAGGATATCCCCACTTCGGATGAGGAATGTCATCCTTATACGAGCAATCTTTTCATTGTACAATGCCTCCTTCATACTCATTCTGTCGACCTCAGTACTTCACAATGTGAGAATCTTTTTCATACACGTTTCCAAATTCTTGGCAATATTTGTTCCTTAATTGTTAATAACGGTTCGTGCTATAATTGTTGTAGTACGCGGCTGGTTCATAAGATTTCTTTACCCACTCAGCCTCATCCTTTCCCATACCGTTTAGATTGGATTAATCACAATAACAGAATCATTGTCAACACCCGAGTGTTGTACCAATTCAAATTGGTAAATATATAGATCAAATTTTATGTGATGTTATTCCTATGGACATTGGTCACATTATTCTCGGTCGTCCTTGGCAGTTTGACAACAATACTCTTCATGATGGGTTTTCAAATAAAATCATTTTTTCTTAAAAAAACCAAAAATCTACTTTGTTTCCCCTTTCTCTTATTGAGGTAAAAGCGGATATTATCCACCTTAAAAAGAAAATAGAGCAGGAAACTATCTCCCAACAGATATCATCCCCTTCTCTTGCTTCTTTACCCTCCAAAACATTATAGTTACCTGTTTCTCTTCTTCTACTTGTCCATTTTTCTCTTCTCAGTACCCTCTTTCTCGTATGTCCTATGTGCACCATTTTTTTTTTATTGTCTCATTATTTGTGTTTTTCTTTTCAGGTGGATTCATGAACCCGAAGGACCATAAAGACAACCCTTTCATATAAGGTGGCCTTGTCAAGTAGGATCTGAGGACAAATTCTTTTAAAGGGGGGGGGGAGCCTAGTTGAGGACCATCCATAGCCACCATACACACTAATAAAGGACAGAAGCTCTATCTGTATAAATAAAGTAGAATACGATTGTATAGAAGTTGTATTTGTAGATATACTTTTGAAAAGGCATGTGTAGAGATATTAAAATACATTCTAGGAGATCCTCACTTGTCACACAAGTAAGGCTCTCTAGAGCGTTTTAAAAGGATACAAGTCACTCCTTGAAACTCTAAGTTTTGTATATAGTCTTGTAATAGACAATAGTTTGTTTTTGTTACTTGTTACGTGTGCATGTTTGTTATTTGTTGCATGTTTATTACGTATTGATGCATGTTGATAGTTGTTGTTAACCCTAAAAGATAGGGATGTGCAGTTAAAACAGACTGTTGGCCTGCGGTTTAGCACCTGAAGATCATTGGTGCCCGTGGCAGGTGGTTTTTCTGTTAGAGATAAAAGATTAATGTGCTTATTATATTTTCAGTTAAGATTTTATTCTCTCAAGCAAAAAACTATTGTATGTGCGGTTATAAAAGGGGCCTAAGACCCCAGGTGAAGGTACACTGTTTTTGCACACTAAACTGAGAATTGTTACTTTTTGTGAGCCCTTACTAACTTGAACGTTAGAGTGCAATCAACACGTAGGACGCCCTCTATCACAATGAGTCACGTTTCAGTTCAACAAAGAGACACAAGTCAATACTCAACTGTGGCAGATCCAAGAGAAGGCGTTCAACCTAGTCAACCGGCAGGAGAGTCAACCGGTAAGAACATATATATATATATATATATAATATTATTGGAGTTAAATTTAATATATTTTTATAAAAATATTTATTTATTGTAGGAAAGTATTATATTCACAATTATTTTTTTGAATAAATAATAATTAAAATAATAATACAAAAAATAATAATAACAATAATAAGAAGAATTAGAAAACAATGAAAACTATATTTTATAAATATAATTTATACTTACTGTTTAATAAAAAAATTAATTTAATAATTTTTTCATTGAGTATTTTTAAAATCACAGTGATAATAAAAATAATGAGAAGAATAATATCTTTAAGGTATTAGTTATTAATATTAGTATTCTATTTTATTAATTTTATATATCTAATTGATAAGATATATTATTAATTTTACCTTAACTAATATTGTATTTACCATTTTCAAATTATTCAAAATTAAACATATATTTAAATTTGTTTAAATTATATCAACATAAATTGACATCATAAATTAATAAAAATAATTTAAATAAAAGTATTCAATATTAATTATCATCAAAATTACTTTTATTAATTATTAATTATAAGTATGATTTTATTAAATAAGTAAGTAGATTAATCATTAATTATTTTAATAAAATAAGAGAAAAAATAATTTAAATATTCTTTTAAATAAATAAAAACATGTCGGATACGTGGACCGATTTCTAGCAGGTTGAGTAACGAAAAATTGAATGAGATTCTAGTGCGAATTCGGAGAACAAACAACAAATGTTGATTAAAAAAGAGTAATACAAACATTAAACAGGTTTATTAGGTTTATTTGGGTGAAGATGTAGCCACTAAGTCTACTAGAGAAATTACATTGGTTTATTGTGGAAAAAAATAACCCTTCTTGACAACATGGTGCTTGACTCTTTCTTCTCGCACCTCCTCCATACCTTATTCTTCTGATATCTACTTCTTAACACATCAAAAAGTATCTTTTATTCTATGGATATTTTTTATTTCAGAATATGTGATTGAGAAAAACACTAGATTATAAAATTTAGAAGATATTTTCAAATTCAAAAATATGTTTCAAATTCTATAAATAAATCAAATGTTTTTTTTTTAAATACATTTTGGATTATAGAATCTAAAATATATTTCCGGATTTGGAGATTCTATAATCATAATATATACTTTTAAAAAAAAAATCTGAACTGTAGGATCCATAAGATATTTGTGAATCTGATAATACTTTTTAAATTCTACCATCTAAAATGTATAAATTAAAAAAAATACATTCCAAATTCGAAATATATTTTTCAGATTTAAAAATATAACTTGAAATATGTTTTTTTAAGAAAAAAAAATAGATTATAAAATCTAAAAGATATTTTTGGAATCTAATATATCTTCTGGAATCTAATATATATTCTGGATATTAGAATCTAAAATATGTAAATTGAAAAAAAAATCCATTCCAAATTATAAAACTTAAAATATATTTTTATAATCCAAAATATAAACATTTAAAGATAAAATAATATTTTGACGTTGTAGAAAGAAACAGCCATGGTGCTTTGATGATTAGTCCCCTGGTTTGGATCAAATTTTGGTTTTTCTTCTATATTGCACAGCTGGTTTTGGTGGCTTTTTTTTTGGGAATTTTCAACCTTAAGTATTCATGATGAAGGCTGTAACGATAGATGGCATGCAAAATAGGAAGTTGATAAGTTTGAGAAGATTTTGTCATTATAAAATTTTCAGTGAGCATGTGTATGCATTTTTTTATGGATTTGGCTCAGCATGTGAAAGGGTATCTAAAATGGAAGGAAATGATGGTAGATCTGATAACAAAAAATAAATAACAAACGTATTAACAATTAATACTTATCCATAAAAAACTTATAAAATAAATAAAATTATGTCAAAAGTTTAGATGCTTCTATATTGTTAATTTTAAAGAAAGCCCAAGATCAAGTATGCTAGAATCAAAAGAAGTACATGAGAAGTTAAAATTGAAAAACAAAAAATTTTCTTTTTATCTTACTCGAACTAATAGTGTTAAAATGTCTGTATAAACTAAAAATATAAGGTAAAATTATTATATAAATAGGTGTAAATATTATTTTATAAATAATTTTGTAAAGTTAAATTAAATTAAATTTATTTTTTAAATGATATTTGAGTTATTAAAAGTCTAAACGGATTACGAAAAGGTGAAAAGACTTATTTACTTGTTTTTTATTAAATAAAAAAGCAAAAATATTGTGTTACTATATAAAGATATTTTTGTTCTTACATAAAATAATAGTTCCCTTTTGTGTTCAAAATAGTGTATTGGGTAAAGGATAAAGTGAATGGTGAATATATAATTTTGGACCGGTTTGTTTAAGTTCGAAAAATAGAGTGATTTTGAAAAAGAAAAATATTAATTTATAATCATTAATAGTGTTTCTCTTTTGGTAAATATATATTTTCGTGTTTTTCTAAAACAATTTACACGCCAACTTATATTTCATTCAGCTTACTTATTTTTATAAATTATTTTATTCTGTTCAAGAACACTAAATGGTTTATCGAAATAACATTATTTTAAGTGATCCAAATTAGAGCAAAGGTTAGTAATTATTTCGTGTTTGTCTTACCCATTTGCTTTCATATTCCTTGTTTGATTCTGTTTACCATTTTTTCCTCTACTGGCTTAGATACAACACTAACACCTATGTCCCTTTGAACTAGAGGTCAAATAAAAACAAATATCATCACATAAACTTTTTCACAGGAAAAGAGAAATAAAATAAATTTTATATAACTTAAAATTAGTTTATGTATTAGTTTATTTTAATTTAACAGGAGATTTATTCAAAAAAATTAATTTCAAGGAAAAAAATTCCAAACAAACTTTTAAATATATATTATATAAATAAATAAAAGTGTTAATTTATTTTCATTTATATGGATGAATGAAAGAGTAAAAATACAAGGAAGTATAATAGTTCTGTGTTACTTGTGCGCTAAAGAATTTAGTCTAGTTTTTTTTAAAAAGAGTTTAATGCTCTATTCAATAATTTTCAAGAGTTAGTTAACCTCTAGAATTAGTTCTTAATATGACAAAATGCACAATCTTGCTATAGAACCTAAAGAGAACCAAGAACAAGCCACTAATAGTTTATCATTGTTCAAGAGAGAGAAGAAGTTGAAACTCTAAAACAGGAGAAATATCAAAGTTAAGATAGCCTGCAAAAAGTCATAACATTTCAGAGCAAAACCGTCATGAACAAATGAAGAAAGACAAAAGGTTCTACAAGAAAAAATCTTCATGTGAACATGAAAGGATCTAGACTCTGACAAGAAGAACTCGCATAGGCTTCTTGGTTGATGCAACCGCCTACAACACATTGACAACTCATACGAAGAGGTAGATTTAATGATATTCACATACTTTGACATGTCTAAAACATACTTCCAATCTTAGTGAAAGTGATTTGAGCTCTACAAAATCTATTTTGAAACAAATGGCTAGAGACCTTCAATCACTTCAACTAAGACAATTACAACATGAGAATCAAATCATTGAAGAAAAGAAAAAAAGGGATTCTCATCTTGCAATTCTTGAGGAAGAGTTAAAACTTGTTAAAGAAAGAGATGAATACATAAGAAAACATAAAAAGTCTCACCCATCTAGAGTTAGGTCTAGTGACTCCCATGCTGAGGAAGAGAATCTTAGAATAAGTGAGTATTATCAACCTACACTTAGGAGAACTAGAAGAGACAGTCCACAAACCGAAACTAGGGTTGACCTACCTTATTTCTATGGAAAGGAAAATTTTAAACTCTATCTAGATTATAAAATGAAAGTAGAATAACTTTTTACTTGCCATCATGTGAGTGGGGAAAGGAAGGTACCCTTAGCAACCTTAAGCTTTCAATCTAATGCAATGTATTGATGGACTTTCCTATAAAGAGAGAGGCGCCTCCACAAGGAACCTCCCATTACTTATTGGAATGATCCTAGAGGAGCCTTGAGACGTTGCCATATTCCTTCATAGTACAATAGGGAGTTGATGAACAAGCTCCAAAGACTCCAACAAAATAACATGAGTGTAGAGGAGTATAGGCAAAAATTGGAGTTGTATATGATGAGAGCATCCAATAGGGAGGAAGAAACCACCACCATCTCTAGGTTTTTAAGTGGAATTAGTTTTAAGATAAGAGATAGAGGAGAAATTTTGGCCTACAGGGATTTGAATGACTTGGTCTAACTTTGTATAAAAGTTGAACAATAAAATTTGAGAAAATGATCAAGTCAAAGGAAAGTTCTTACTCTGGCTCCTATCCCAAGAAGGAGTACAAGAAAGAGAGGGGGAAGAGTTATTCCAAAGAGAAACCCAAGTTAGAAACTCCCAAGAGCCTAGAGAAAGGGAAAGATATGCAAACCCCACACACTCGCACTAGAGAAATTCAATGTTTTAAATGTCTTGGTAGAGGTCATATAACATCTCAATGCCCCAATAGGAGAACCAGGATCCTAAGGGAGAAAGAAAGATGATTATAGTAGACAAGATGATGAGTCTAGTAAGGAGGAAAAAGAAAAGAGTGAGGGAGCATATCCATGTGAGGGGGATTATTGATGATTAGAAGAACCATCAACACTCAACCTAGTGTGAAGCATGAACACAAAGCGGGGACATCTTTCATACAAGATGTAAAATTTTAGAAAATACTTGTTCTCTCATTGTGGATAGTGGTTCTTGTTGTAATTGTGTTAGCATTAGGTTGGTTAAAAAGCTTGATCTACAAGTTATACCCACCCCCAAATCCTATAAGTTGTAATGGTTGAATGAAGAGGGAGACTTAACTGTAGATAAGGAAGTAAAATTAAGTCTTTTTGTGGGTAACTACAAAGATAATTTTTTATGTGATGTAGTACCCATGGAAGTCTGTCATATATTATTGGGAAGGTCATGGCAATTCGATAAGAAAATCACCCATAATGGCCTTACCAATGACATAACTTTTACACATAAAGAGAAAAAAATTGTACTTTATCCTTTAACACCTTCACAAGTGGTAGAGAATTGAGTACAAATGAAAATAAAAAGAGAAAATGAGAAAAAAAAAAGTCTCGAAAATAAAGGGACGGTCTTTAGGGACAATGCTGAGACATGGGAGAAAAGTGCTCCTTCCCACGAGGTCATTCAGATAGAAACAAATTTGAAAAAAAAAACTAAAAAAATTCTTCTATCTGAACAACCTTCAGGCCTTCTTCTTTGTAAAGGAACACTTACATGCACTGCCACACTTTCAAAACTCAGTGTTCTACCTCATAGAGTCAAAAGTCTTATAAAAGAATTTGATGATGTGTTCCCTAAAAGACCAATTGGACTTCCAACTTTCAATGGCATAGAACATCGAATAGATTTAGTGTCTGGAGCTAGTCTACCAAATAGACCAACATACATAACTAATCCTTAAGAGACTAAGGAGATAGAATTTTAGGTTTATGAATTGTTGAAGAAGGGTTGGGTCCAAAAAAAATGCCTAAATCCTTTTGTGGTGTACATGGTTTGTTGGGGCCTAAGAAAGATGGCAAGTGGAGAATGTGTTGTGATTGTAAAGCCATTAACAACATCACCATCAAATACAAACATCTAATTACTAGACTTGATTATATCCATGATGAATTGCTCGGGTCCACAATATTTTCCAAGATTGATCTCAAAAGTGGTTATCACCAAATTAGAATCAAAGAGGGTGATGAGTGAAAAAATGCTTTTAAGACCAAATTTGGACTATATTAATGGTTGGTGATGCCTTTTGGTCTTACTAATGCACCTACCACTTTCATGAGGCACCAACTGTCAAGAAAGGAAGGGCCCACCAACTGTCACCACACTTCTCACCCCATTAAATGTTTATGATCTAACAATATAAGCAAATACATTTTCACCTCCTTTCTCTCTGCCCCATCATAATTAAACAAATTGTTAAAACCACATCCTAATATATTTTCATCATTAAGTTTATTTAACTCCTTACTTTCCTTGAACCTTGGGAACAATGTACAAATAAAATTCAAAGATGATTTCTAAGATATGAAAAAAAAAAATTATTGACTTTCATTAGGTGTCAATGTAAAAATAATACTTTGAAATTATCTCAACCATCCAAACATAATGTCTTAATCCATCTTAGTACATCATTATAACACACTTAGGCATGTAATTAGAATATCATATGTTAATCTTGTCTTAAGATTATCTTGAATACATGATAAGACTAGTAAATGTAGGGATGACACTGAGGCGCGAGGACGGGTGCAAGTTTGACCTTACCCCAATTCATCCCCGAAGTAAAAATTTATACTCATCCCTCATACCTAACGACCATGAAATTTATTTCTCATATACATCACCAATGAAAGGTTATATTTGTAGCCACACTTGTACTTTCCTGATTATTTATTAAATATTTAAAAAAAAAAGCAAACCAAAGCAAACATGATATTATAAAAAAATCAATACAAAAAACACACATTTATTCTCTCTAATGCCAAACAATAATGAATAAAAACATATTAGTAATTTAAAATGGAACCGGGTGAATATCTAGATATTCATCCATGTATTTGTAGATTTAAAAAGTCATATTTTCCTTATTCATACATATACCTAATCAATCTAGTTATTCTTTATCAACATCAACGTGAATTTAATTGATATTGATGTGTATAAGTTTATTTGTCATCTCTTCATAACATAAATGTAAAAGTCTAATAGAATATTATAAATAAATGAAAATATATCGGAATACCCATTTCTCATTACTTGTGCATCTTTATCTCAATTAACTTAAATGTCGTAGTGTATTTGAGTATGTCTCTAGGGATGGCAACACAGGGCGGACTTACTAATCTAGCCCGCTTTGACCCGCTAGCCCACATAAATAAATAAATAAAATTATTTTTTTATTTGTAAAAAAAAATCATATTTCATTCATCCATTATTACAGTGTGACCTTTATTTTATTTTATTTTTAAAAAATGAATTTAATGTACTAAAAAATGAATGTTTTATTTTAATCATCTAAAGGAGTTAGTATTAAGAGTGACAAAGGATTTAGTTTTAGGTAAAATCTTATATTTAAAATTTTGTTAATAAAAAATAATATAAAGAAGAGATTTCAATATGATAGTTAAAAAATTAGTCATCTTCATTAAAATATTTTGTAGCAAAACTTTGATAAGATACTCTTGTACATTTATGTACATATATAGGAAAAATAGATGCAAAGCAAAACTTTAATTATTTTTAATCAAGTCTTCTAACAACCCTAATACTTGAATTTATATTTTTATTTTAATTGAATGAATTGAAATACGAATAAAAATTTAATTTTTCAGTAGTAGGAATAAGTTTCTTTATTATTAATGAAATTTTAATTTTTGAAAAACATATTTTTCTTATGCGGGATGGCCCGTAGGCCCGCAGATTACCTCTTATGCGAGATAGGTCAGTGAAATGAGTCAACACTCCTACGCGAAACGGACGAACCCTTTTGCGGATCAAATATGAAACAAGCCTGTGCGAGACGGACCAACCCGCATTGCCACCTCTATATGTCTCCATTTATTGGTCCAAAAAAACTAAGGAATGAGACATTCGAAAGAAAAAAAAAACTTACATAATAATACAAGAGTTCTATTGTGAGTCATTTCATCCCTTTTAAAAATAAGTCTTAATAATAAAATTAATATTTTAATAATTAAATCATATTTTAAGTTATAAAAAAATAAAATATATTATGTTAATAAAAAATTAAAATATATTTTATGTTATAAAAAATTAAAATATAAATAAAAAAATTACAAAAATATGAGTTTTTATACTTTCTCACCATTAATAAAAATTATAACAATATAATATAAGTTGCTTATGGCAAAGTAACGGTATTTAAAGTAAAATAAGACTTGGAATAGTTTGTTGTAAGACTCTTGACTCCTTTGCATTGTAAATGTTGCAGGACTTAAATTCCTTTAATTGATTGAGAAAATTTATTATTTGAAAAATAAAGTTTATACTCCCGTTTTATGGCACCAATATCTAAATAAGAAAGAAAAGCAAAATCAAGGTTTTTATTTATTTTTTCCTTCCACTGGTTATCTATAATCTTTTGGATCAAATAATAATCATGCTTGCTGCGAATGTCTCTAATCTCAGTAGTTTTCATATGGTGCAGATCTAACACGCATCTAGATTTCTATTAAATAAATAATAAACAAAAAAATGTAAGCACTGTGTGTGTGCATGTATGCATTGTGTTCAGAATATATGCAAAGGTAAAAAAAATTATATTAATTTTTTGTAATTTCCTATATTAACAAGTGTATTATACAAAAACATCTCAAATGTAGGTGAAAGATTGACATGTGACTAGTAATCCTAGTTTCATATCACTCTAATAATGCACCATTTAATATTTAACCCATAAACATTCAAGTTTGACTAAACAAGCAAATTATAATAAAAAAAAAAAAATCTTAACAAAGTAACTTTAAGAAATTTAACAAAGTAAAAATTATATCGACATGTATCACTCTCACCATTGAAATACTTTTCAATGAATATTTATTTAGTTTAGAAGACAAACAATGCTGACCATCATGGATCCTGTAACATATTAAAACACAAGTTAAACGGGTCCATTTGGCTATGTATGTGGACTTCTCTTAAAAGCTCCATAGAAGGCATCTTGTTCGACAGTCACTGAGAACAAAGTTGCAAACTATGTACTTGTTTGGCCGATATCAATATGCAGCCTCCTTGAGCTCGAGAGTTGAGGTTCAGAGCTCATGGATGAATGATCTATAACTAGTTCTGAGGCATCCAAATCCTCGTATTGCTTTTGTACAAGTTTTTTTATGTCATCTATATTAGTGAGTTTGCTCTTGTGGAGCAATTCTGCAACATCATGATTAGCTTCTAAGGCGCTCCCTGGCGTGTAAAACTCATCCAACTCAACAGCACGAGTATAAATTTCAACCATGCATGTATAGTGTTCCAAGATAGGTGTTATACCATAATGATCAGTCATAAGATTGAAATACTTCTGAGCTAGTTGCGTGTCATTCACATAAATACAGGCACTCAGAACACCCACGAAAGTGATAGCATCCGGAACCTCGTTTGCCTTCACCATTTCTTCAAAAAGGGAAATGGCTTCATCCCTAAACCCGTGCACGCCCAAGCTAGTGATCATTGTATTCCAAGTGGCCAAGGTTCGTACCTGCATCAGATCAAACACTTTCCTTGCCTCATCCAAACTGCCGCACTTGCTATACATATCTATAAGCGCGGTACCCAAGAAAGGCCCGAGCTCAAAATTATTCTTGAGGACAAAATCATGAATCCTTCTACCCAACTTGAGGCTACCCATCTCAGTACAAGCTCTGACCAAGCTCACCACAGTATACTCATTTGGCCTCACATCATCAACCAGCATTCTTTCAAACAGATTAAATGCTTCAATGGGTCGCTCATGTTTCACATACCCATCAATCATTGCAGTCCATGACACAACATTCTTGGAAGGCATTTTCTCAAACAGTTTCCTAGCAGTGTCCAGACTCCCACAAGCAACAAACCCAGCAATCACAGAGGTCCACGCGAACACGTTGCGCACGCGCATTTTATCAAACACCTTCCATCCATCATCCACTTCGTGACACTTGAAGTAGAGATTCATCACGTTGGTCTGCACATAAAGGTCACTCCAAAACCCCATTTTGATGGCAAGAGCATGGGTCACTCTTCCCAAATCAAGGGCATTAGAGGCCACGCAAGCACTGATCACAAAAGGGTATGTAAACTTGTCAGGTGCAAAGCCCTGGGAAAGCATGGCCTTGAACAAAAGAAGCGCCATTTTAGGAGAACCACCAATGGTGTTCGCTCTAATCATGACATTCCAGGTGAAGGTATCTGGGGCATTGAGTTGATCAAATACCAGAGTGGCATAGTTCAATTTGCCATAAGAGGAAGAGAGCTGAATCAGATTCCTCATAAGCAATTGGTCATAGATGAGACCAAAACGGATTATTCTGCCATGCACTTGCTTAAGCTGCTTGAAATTGCTACATTTTTGAAGAATCAGATGGGCTTCCTCGGAACCAAACCTTGTTCTTGGGGTTCCCAAGCAGGGAACATTAAGTTCTGGGCTACAACATGCGACCTTCATGGCATGCCCAATTCCAATTTGTTAAAATTAACTACCCAAAGGTTAATGCCAATTGGGATATCCCCATCACACAAAAACCAAACCCATAACCAAAGGAATCTAAGGATAACGTTGCTAAATGCTCAACCGCACTAGTAGGAGATTGGTGTTCTATTTGGATAAGGTTCGTTTATCACTACTACGGAAGAAAATCGAAGGCCACGCCGCTTCGGCACAATATTATGAGTAGAGACAAATATTTGGACGTGGTTTCAATCACGACCATATATATATATATATATATATATATGAATTAACTATCAATTTGGTGCATAAAGTTTAAAGACGGCTTAAGAAATAAATCTATATATGGATTGAGAAATTACTACTTTTATCAAATTTTATATCGATTCAGTCAAATTTTGCATCAACTCTATCTACTTCTATTAGATTATATTTTTAAATTTTTTTAAACTCATTATTAAAATTGAAAATTTATTTCATATAGATTATATCTACGAAAGTTTATGTTAAATGTAAAATTATTTTATATGTACTTATATAAATTAAAGTTGACATAATGATCCGATCGGTGATCGGTAGTCGATGACGTCAGCAGCAGAGAATCACGTGGACCACTCGCAGGGTGACACGTGGACCAGGTGACAGAGAGACCAGGGAGGCGATCGCCAAGAGCGGTGATCGGGGGTCAGTAACCAGGGGACCATCGGTAGATCAGGCGGCAGAGAGGTCAGGGGACAGATCATCCAGAATGGTGATCGATGGTCAGCAACCAAATGGCCACCAACAGACCAGTTCTCAGACTAAAGCCTGGGGGCAGAACGCGAGAAACAAATAAGCACTGATCAGTCATCGGGTGCATTGTCATCGGGGTCTCGTGTTACACGCAGTTAAACTGGGACTGAGGTTCCCAGCGAGAGCGTTACGCATA
>Ga0123342_1007908_pt1 | contig 13762 bp, 4 predicted proteins | sample Turbeawhitnodule_FD_89960 | JGI IMG/M metagenome (GOLD analysis project Ga0123342, IMG submission 89960) | Root nodule microbial communities of legume samples collected from Mexico - Turtle bean Mexico white nodule | ecosystem: Host-associated > Plants > Roots > Nodule | place: Mexico: Nepantla...
GTTTCACCTATGCAACCATGGTAGACAGTTCCAAATCCTCCTTTACCCACAACCCTCTCAAAATTATTGGTAATACTTCGAACCTCTGAGTAGGTGAACTCTTGTTTCTTTGAGTCCACACTCACAGTTTTGTTGAAACAACTCAGTTTGTGCCTATTCAAGACAACTAATATAGAAGAGAAAAGCATAATCATATGAGTAATCCAAGATATGACATGTAATGTGGTAGAAAAGAAAAGAGAAAAGGGAAACAATGAGATAGAATTAGGAGAAAAATATGTGGATCATTTTTGTTATGATAAAGATTCTTTATACCTCTAACAAAACTTTATACAAATAATAACTTAAAAAGAGATTAGTTATGTAAGAGAACTATAAAAGTTAAGGATTATAATTGTTTAACTAGCACATTTCCATGGCAGAACTCTTGAAAAAAAGGTGATGAGAAGTTGTTATATGTACCTTGAAGTCTTCTTCTACAAATAAAGGAGAGTGCTGCTGAAAGGATGAGAGCTGCAAGAGCTGATACTACCAATGGAATTACTATCTTCTTCCTGGTGTGACAAGGACTTGAGAAGCAAAGATGTGGATTTCCACCAACACTTGCATAACATTATGAAAGAAACTTTAAAAATTGTTAAGAAAAAGTGTTTGACATGTCAGATATCCTAATTAACAAGAACATGACCAAATTATTAGTGTTTAGCAAATAAATTTATTTTTCTGACATAATTTAATTATAGATTATAAGTAATTTTTGTCAATTTATTGTAACATATAAGTTTAGTTGATTTTTAAATGTATTTTTTAGGGTTAAGGAAACAGGATGAACCAGTAAGCAAGACTGTGTCAGCCTCCATTAATTTGGAGAGTTTGACTGATATTTTAGTTTGTTAGTCTACTATTTCTATTCTAAAATGTGAATGCATTTTTTTTGAATTTTTTGTATTATATGTGTAAAAGGTTAAAATTAATTTATTAAAATGAAAATATATATAATTTAAATAATTATCATTTTTGTATTATATTATTAGTTGAGTGTAATTGTACAATATTATTGTAATTTAAATTACAAAAGTTGCAATTATTGATTGTAGTAATTAAATAATTTAATATCTAGAAATCACATCAATATTAAGTTTTTAAAAAATATTCATAGTATATATATATAATTATCTTTTACAAGGTTTTCTTTTTTATTTGTTTAGGACGGTTTCTTCCTATACCTCCATACCTTCTTCTCTCACCTCCATATATTTTTGAATTTCCAAAAATGCCCTTCTATAATATTTTGGATTACGCTGAAAGTCATTTTTCAAATTTATAATTAACTTCCAGATTATGTAATCCAGAAGCCTCTTTTCAGATTCATTATTACTTTCCAGATTACATAATCCGAAAGTCTTATTTAACTTTTGGATTATGTAATCTGGAAGTCTTTTTTCAAATGTGTTCCGGATTACATAATCCGAAAACTAGGTTATGGAGGTGACAAAAAAGGATAAAAATATATTTTAACCATCTTTGTTTGGTAGATTAGTAAGAAAGCATGCCCAAGTGATATATAGTGGCCTGATACTCCTATATATTCTTATTAAGTCAATTACTTCTTGCACCCAATGTTTTTCAACCTGCACCCAATTAATATTTTTGAAAATTTTAAAATTATTCTTCATTCTAAAATTGAAAATCTAAATACCATCTGATAAAAAAAAATCTGAAATAGTTTTTTTTTTAAATTTGATAGCGATATCATGCTTACCTTAATATAAGCAGCGACCCATTCCTTGTTCTCTCAGAGAGTTTTGAAGGAATTGAGCCTGATAGTTTATTGCCTCCTATATTTCTGCAGAGAAAGACACACATATAATTTTCTATATTCTCAAAACAATATCAAAATCAATAAATGTAATCATGATCATATTATCACTTACAAAATCATCAAGAACTCGAGTTCAGATAAAGAATCAGGTACAGAACCAGTTAAATTGTTATTGGACAAATCCCTGCAAATTATGTGACTCTATCAGAATCATGGTAAATTATGAACAGGTGTTTATCCAAAAGATTTATATGTATGCTTACAAATATTGTATTAACTTCAGATTTGACATGGCCTCAACTATGCTTCCATTCAACCCACTAGAGGACAGGTTCCTGAAAAATTGACTCAGTGAAAACCAGCACTAAGTTATAAGTGATGAGTTTGTAGTAGGTTTTGTGCAGACAACATACAAAGATGTGATTCTAGGTTGGCTGTGTCCATTGTAGCTGCAGTTCACACCCTTCCACATCTCAGTTTTAGGGCTACAAGGATCTCCTTGCCATATTTGTTTGATGTTGTACGTTGACTTTATTTGCATGATGGCACCAACTATATTTATATAGCTAGTTAGCAACATGCATATACGTCACACTATCACAAAGACAATTTGAAGAAGAGTCTCATTGAGAGAAAGATACTGTGAGAATATTTCAAATTGACTTTAAACTTAACTAAATTATAAAACTTAACTCAATCTTATAAAACTGATTTATAAGATGAGGTTTGCACTACTATGAAATGTCTTAATTTCTAGTTGATATAGTATCTCCAACACGAAATGACTTTGATATCATATCAAGAAGTGAATTTTTCTAATAGGGTAGATGCTGATTTCTTTTGATGTGACTTACCATTCTTTAATTTGAGGGTTGGTTTAGAAGTCTGTGGAGTCTGAAGATTGTTTGTAGGTCAAGTGTTGAACAGGTTGACATTGACCACTTTCTGTATAAGAGATGAGATACCTCCTTGAAGTGTTTGTATAAGGGTTAGGACACCTTGAAGTGTTTCTTTTTATTTTATTTCTTGTAAAGTAAGGTTTAAATCTATTATGATATGTCAGGATCTCTAACAAATAGCAAATTAAATAGAGTATATATGTAATGTAATAAGTACCATCATTTTGATGTGTTTGTGGTAGATCTAGGGTCTTCCCTTTATAAAGCTCAATGCCATTTAGTATAGGGGACATAGTTGCTTTATTTGTTCTGTTGATCCAAATCTGTAACACAGTTTCAGGTTCAGAGGATATATATATCAAAGTACCGTGACCCAGGAAAGGTAAAGTGGCATTATTCTGAAGGAGTGCCCCATTCACAAAAACATCGAATTGTCTAGTTTGATCAGCTTCAAGCTTCTCTATCTCAGCAAAGTACATGTATACATAAAATCTGACTGCACCATTGCTTAGCTGATATGAAAATCCCAAATTATCAGTCACATTTTCTGGTGTTGCTGCTGTTTTAAGGACAGTGGAGGGTACCCCATAAGAGAAAGGTCCTCCATTAGCTACGGCAAGGGTTGTACTAATCTGTTTCCAGCCATGTGGATTGTAGGGTGACCAAATTCGATCATAAATATCATCAGGGTACCTAAAGCAAAAGGATCTGAATTCATTTCCAATTGAAAAAAAAAACCTTTGTAAAGGAAGAATATGTAATCAATGTCATAATATATATATATATATATATATATATATATATATATATATATATATATATATGAGGGAGAGATTTTTGCATTGTCTTTTCAGGTAAAAATAGAAAATTAAAGTTATTAAAAACTTGCTATATTATACAAAATAAGCAAGTGTTGTTAAAAATATTCTCATAAACTTTGTTAAAATACATTCATTTTTTTTTTCAAGAATACCTTTTTAGTAAAATATAAATTTAATTTTCTTTAAATATATTTATATTGTAACTTGTTATAATACTGTTATAGTACCCTTTAATGTAAGACATATTTTATGTCTTTGTTTCCTATATATAAAATATTATGATTAGATGTGTTTTGTATTAATGAAAATGACCAAAAAAAAAATATTGATGATGAAAAAATGTGAGCCAATAGTAATATTTTAGAAAATTAACAAAATGTTCTATATGCTGTATGGAGGGAGTAGTATTCTTTGATAAATAAGTAGGTTTAAGAGTTTGATAAAAGAATTTAATATTATCATTGAATAGTTCCAAAGTTTCATCTTGCTTTATAGTCCTACCTATCTATTTTTTTAATTAGCTTTCTTAATGATGTCAGAGTTTTTTAAGATAACACATTTGAGCCAAGTAGTATATGTCTTTTAGATATATATATATATGCATACACCAAAGTATTAACAAAAGTCTAAGTATTAAAAGATAAATTTTAAATTAAACTTAATTTTATAAAATTATCTTATAAGATAAAAACCGCACCTAATTATACTAATTTTATAAAATCAGTTTATAAAATAAGATTTACATCTAATTATATATTATAAAATATCTTCATCAATTTTAAGTTAAATTTAATTTTATAAAATTATTTTATAAGATGAAAATTATACTTAATTATATTAATTTTATCAATCAGTTTATGAAATAAGATTTACACCCCAATTATATATTACGAAATGTTTTTGTCTGTCGATTTTTTATTTTCAATATTAAATATTCTTAACCTAATCTTTTATATATGTGTTGTGAGAGAGATGCAATGCATTTTGAGTTACCTGACAATTTGACCCTCTTGTAAGCCTACATCAAACCTTTCCAGAAGCTGTATTGACTCAGATACATAGGTACCATCATTCACAACTCTCATCTCCAAGCTTGATATGAAGGGTGTCCCTTCATTTGTGTTAACAAGGCAAATTTGAATATAATCTGATGTTGCAACATGAACAATTTCCATGGTTGTAACAGTGGAAGCATTTTCAAACTCCACAGAGTCCCAGAAGTTGGGTCCAAGGTACAAATCAAACTTGGGCAGGGAATCTTTTCCATCATAGTTTCCATACATGAACCTTGCCCTAATCACACGTTTGTTGCTATTCATTCGAGGAAGATAAAGGGTATAGCAGTTTCTTGTGCCTTCAGGGAAGCTTCTAACATTCCAAAACCTTCTCTCTAAGGATTTCACCATGTATTCAGATGATATTCTCCTGTTTATACCTGTGTCTGTGGCATTTCCATCTGAACTGTATTCAATGCCTGTAGTTTCATCTTTGTAGCTTGGTTCATCCACCACTCCACAATCAATGCTAATGAATTCTGAAAAATGATCCACACACAGTGATTACTGAAGAAAAGTTATATGAAGATGATTATTAAGGGAAAGAAGAAGATGAAACCTGATTGATCTTGGGCGTGAATAAGAGCTGTGAGAGTCAAACACAACAACACAAATTGTTTAACCATTTCTCTGATCAAGTCCTAAACTTGTGTGTTTTTAAAACATATATGGAATTTGTCTGAGTGAGGGTTATTATATATAGTATTATGCAGTAGATATGATTCATTCATGCTTAGATACATTATATTTTAAATTAAATGGAGTTCTCTTGACCAAATGTAAAAATAGTTTTAATATACATACAAAATATTAAAGAAAATGACATTCAGTTGGTTTTTTATGATTATATTTCTACAGAATATTTCAGAATTCTATAGAATATTTAAAATGTATGAAGTTGTGGATCCATGATTTGGTTTGTTTGATTTCATCAAAGTTTTTTTTTATTTGGAAAATTTGGCAAATTCTTTCACTGTATCGATTAGAACCTGTATCTGATTTATCAATAAAATAATAAAACTGTTCTTTCAAAACGAAAATGATTTTATATGAAAAAAGGGTGTGTATTAAAAACTACTTTTCTAATCTGTTTTTACTAATATATTTCTAGATTTTAATTTTCAAAACATATTTATGAATTTTGTAATTTTTTTTTCATAATGTATTTCCAGATTTTTTGTTCTGAATTTTTTTCAAAATCTATTTTTTTTATTTAGAATTTACTTTTCCATGAAAAGAGATTTTGATTTTTGAATTACAATTTTTTGAATTATGAATTTTTAAATTCAGAATAGAGAATAATTTTGAAAATTTTAAAAAATAATAGACTACATGTTCATATAGGTTCAAATTGGATGGTGAAGAAAAAATATGCCAAATTTTGGACTAACTTGATTAGGATTTGTTTTACTAATGTAAATAAGAGAATTTGTTTTACTAATGTAAATAAGTGATTTTTTTTCACCTATTTTAGTTGAAAAGTTGAATAAAAATAACTTAGACCAATATAAAATATATAACTATGATTATTATTAGTCAAAATAATTATGGTCTACATCAATTAAAAGTAATATCAATGAATGTCTGTTTTACCAAAAATTCCAATATATTTTTTGTCTTTCACAAAACTTTAGCTTTTAAAGTGTTTATTTAATTATTATTTTTATTATTATAATAGTCTAAAATTGATCAATTATTTCACAGAAATTATACTAATAAATATAAAATTCTCAAATTATTATAGGTAATGTATACTGTATTTATGAGATATAGATTTCCTTTAAATTTTTTTACCTCGTTATAATGTTTTTTAAAATTTATTTTGTATAAAACTTAAAAATATGAATTTAATCATAGAAATTAAAATTTTAACTCTTACATTTAAAATAATAAAATAAATAATATAATTATTTAAAAATAAAAATGTCACAATATAAATTAATTAACTTTAAAGTATTAATTTGCATAATTTATTGAGTCTCGATCGATAATAACAAAAATACAAAATAGAATATCATAGATATATTTAATAGTGGATTGATGAATATTGAATAAATATGCACATGATTCCTTTCCTTTATAATGTGTTATATGGTGAATGTGTAAGTCTTACTCAATCACTATTTTGACTATAAAAACAATCATTAAATAAAAATTAATTTTAAATAAAAAAATAATTAATTATTATATTGATTAAATTAGATATCATTTTAAAAACTATTTAACAATAATATAAACTAATTTAAACACACACAAAAATTTAGTCTCTAAAATTGTTTCTAATTTAATTAATATAGTAACTAATTTTTTATCTTTAAAGTTGATTTCTATTCAATAATTTTTTTAGTGGATATATATATATATATATATATATATATATATATATATTACGTAACTAATTAATTAGTACTTTATTATTATGTTTAATTTCGGTCTTATTAACAAACTTTAAAGGATTTAAAATTTATTATTTAGATGCAAAATCTACATTTTTAATTTTTAACAAGATGTAGAAACTAAAAAAAACTTTTTGTATGGTGTTAATCAGACCCTAGAAATTGATATGATAAAATCGATTATTATCTTAAAAACTTAAAAACTTGGATTTGTTAATGATCTAACCAAAGTTATTGTATACTAATTTTACCATAATTTCTATCTATATTGATGATATACTTTTAACAAGCACCAATAAAAAATGAATAATAGAATTTAAAAATTTAAATATTCAAAAAATTAAATACCCTTTATTCTTTAATTACAAAAATACTTTTGTTTCAATCCCTACTATTATATTCTTAACAATTTTTTTTCTGTAACTAAGAGAGTAATATTATCTTTCAATATTTTCATATCTTATAATATAAATATGTTAAAATTAGTGTCACAAGTCTCTTTTTCAACAAAAGTAGAAATACAATATAATGATGTAGAGAATCTATTTTACCCTTTCATAATATAAGAAATTATAATAAAATGACTGAATTGAATTATATATAGCGATGAAAAAAAATTACTTTCTGTAAACTTAAAATATGAAATTATCTTTACTTTTATGTATTTTAATTAAATATATTTATGTTATTATTATATATGTTCTTTCTTTCTACTTTCTACATATTAAAAAAACACATTTTTGAAATTTGAAAAAAAAAAGAGTAAGAAAAACTGGGACCTCACGTTTCAGGATATTTTGTCAGCCATTGACAAATCAACCCCTCGAATTTGATGTGGTCGTTTCACATATCGAAAGGGCAATTTTGGCATGATGTCGCAATCATAAATCATAACACTTTGAAGATTTTAACCATTTTATGTTTCATCAACAATTAACTATATTAACTGAACTCCTCAACCTTGTTCAGCTCACTGTTTCTGGTGTTGGATTTTACTTTGTTGCTCAGTTCTTATGGTTTTGTTGTGAAATCTTCAGTACCAACTTCTTGCATGGCCAGTATTGTAGGTCCTTCTTTAGGCATAGTCACAGCCTCTGCATCAAGAAATGAGCCACAAGTTCTCTCTAAAATCACTGCACTGAGAGGAAACTCTCATTCACCACTATGGTTTTCTTGCACTCATCCTAATAGAAAAGCCGCTAGAAACCATTTTCAGCTCAAATCCTCAAATGGGCTTCCGCTGAATGCTGTTTCTTCTAATGATGGTTTGTTCTTAACCTCAGATTTACATGATCTGTTCTTTTTTTTTATCATTATGTTGTATATATATAGTATGAAGTTAAACTTTAACTGGATTGAAATGGTTGGCCATGCCTTTTGTTTGATCTAGCAATTGTTCCTCCTTTCTTGTAGCCTTTGATTACTATTTTCAATTAAAACTCTGTCAAATTGGTTGGAGTTAGGATTTATGAGTCTTCTTAGTGTCTTGTTATCCTAGCAGTGAAATTTAATTTTATTCAGAGAACATCTATTGTTCAATTGTATACCTTGTTCTGTTCCTAAAGCAGATGATATCACATTGACAAACAATAGGCATTTGTTGAACTCCCTGGACCTGGTTATCAATTTGTTAATCAGAAAAAGAATTCAGACTATATTCTTTATGTGGAAGTTTCTTCCCTTGCTATGGATTATACATTTTGACTGCTTCTCTCTTACCCTTTTTCTTCCTGGTTTTCCCTCATAATTTTAACTTCTCATACTTCAATTATGTCTCACACCCTAGATATATATTTGCCTTCATCAATGGAAAAAATTAAATCATACTGAAAGGTTCGACTGGAGTTGGACTGACTTCATGTTTGACAGAACATCTGTTTTTTTCTTTAATTTTTACTATATTGATATTTCTTCAGGTTTGGAAAATTCTCATTGCTAATTGCCAAGGGATCACATCATGTTCTCTTCTCCCTCCCTTAGCTTCTATGTACTTAAGTTCCATTTTGCTTAAGGATTCAGCTCAATGTTGAATCCATGTATTATAATAATTCAATATCCACATTGCACTTTTCTGTTGAGTCCTATTGCACTGAAATCAGATTACATGTTGTGGGCACATGGCTTGTTTGCTTTAATTGTTCATATGCTGTTGACTCCTTGTGCATTTGCATTTAACTAGAGTTGTTTAGCTTAGCTAAAGTCATATATCATATATTCACAAATTAATTAGGTTTAGCTGGGACTTCATTGGCTAAAGAAGATAGCAAGCCCCAACCACTTCATGGACTATTCCCATTGTCAGACTCAGAATGTACAGGATCCAATCTTAGTATAACTGTTGTTGGAGCTTCTGGAGACCTTGCAAAAAAGAAGATTTTTCCAGCACTCTTTGCTCTCTTTTATGAAGATTGGCTACCTGAGGTCGGAGTGGTTATAGTGTTTAGTTTCATTTAGCAGTGATGCATAAACTTTTGGGAATTGAGATATCTAAGATGGTTTGAATATTTTGGAACATTATGTTGAGTCTGTCTGGTTGTAATCTTTATGCAGAATTTTCTTGTTTTTGGATTTGCTCGGACTAAAATGACCAATGAAGAATTAAGGAACATGATTAGCAAAACTTTAACATGCAGAATTGACAAAAGGTAAATTCATTACAGCAATCCTATTTGGTACAAACTTGTAAGAAATCATGGTTGAAGGCCAAGAAGTGTAGGTTTTAAAAAGTAAATGGATAACAGGTAATTGATTAAATGCAATGAACTTTTTTTCACTTTTATCTTTCTTAAGTCTATATCACCAAAACACATTTATATAATATAACTTTTATGTTATTGGGCTAACAGGATGTAAAACCTTAGCTTATACTTTTCCCATATTTCCCTTCATTTTATGTATATTGATACTAGTCTAAACTTGCAGAGAAAATTGTGAAGATAAAATGGATCAGTTCTTAAAAAGATGCTTTTACCATTCTGGTCAATATAATTCTGAGGAGCACTTTTCAGAATTGGATATCAAGCTCAAAGAGAAAGAGGTAATATAATACTATCTTAAATACTGCGCTGCTACACTGAACCCTGTATACATATACATCAGAAAATGAATGAATAAATAAAACAAAATTGGAGAACATTTTCCACCAGAAGCGAACACACAAAAACAAAAACGCAAGTTGAGTCATGTTATCTGATATTGTATGCTCTTTGCTTCTCAAATTTAATATGAATGCTTCAAAAGCTGAATTATCCGTGAACATGAATCTGACAATGGTCTTTTCTAGGGTGGAAAATTATCGAACAGATTGTTTTATTTGTCAATACCTCCAAACATATTTGTGGATGCGGTGAGATGCGCTAGCCAAAAGGCTTCTTCCAAAGATGGGTGGACAAGGGTTATTGTTGAAAAGCCATTTGGTCGTGACTCAGAATCATCTAGTGATCTAACAAAATGTTTGAAGCAGTACCTCACTGAAGACCAAATATTCAGGTGCGTTTGGTTCATTTTTTTTAATAAGCTTAAGTTAAAAGCTTGGACTCATTAGAAATTCTTTAGGATTGACCATTACTTGGGTAAGGAGCTTGTGGAGAATCTATCAGTGCTTCGGTTTTCAAATCTTGTTTTTGAGCCTCTATGGTCCCGGAATTACATTCGCAATGTGCAGATAATATTTTCTGAAGATTTTGGAACTGAAGGAAGAGGGGGGTGAGTACTGACTAATCTTGTCATATACTTGTCTTGATGGTATTGCAGAGAATGATAATTCACACGACTAATTGAACTGCCGTTGTGCTTTTCTTTAGTTATTTTGATCACTACGGAATCATTCGTGATATAATGCAAAATCATCTTCTGCAAATACTAGCTTTGTTTGCAATGGAAACACCAGTCAGCTTAGCTGCTGAGGACATCAGAAATGAAAAGGTACATACGTCTCTTTTGTCTAGCGAAGGATACCTAATTAACATCATTTTATTCATGTTTCAATTCGGTCCTCCTACATATCCTATAATCTTATGGAAAAAATTTCAATTCAGTGATTACTGAGAATGGTTTCAACTCAGGTGAAGGTTCTGAGATCAATGAGACCATTGCAGCTTGAAAATGTTGTTGTTGGTCAATATAAGGGCCACAACAAGGGTGGAAAATCATATCCCGCTTATACAGATGATCCAACTGTTCCTAAGGGTAGTCTTACTCCAACTTTTGCAGCAGCAGCTCTTTTTATAGACAATGCCAGATGGGATGGGGTTCCTTTTCTCATGAAAGCTGGCAAGGCTCTCCATACTAAACGGTACGCAAGTTTCTTCTATCTTCAGGTAAATTATGTCATTCAGTTTGCACTACTCTGTTTGGAATTATTACAAGAAAAATTCAAAAATGTATCCAGTGCAGAAATCAGAGTACAATTCAGACACGTCCCAGGTAACTTGTACAAGAGAAATTTTGGAACTGATCTAGACAAGGCCACAAATGAGCTTGTGCTTCGTGTACAACCTGATGAAGCTATATATTTGAAAATCAACAATAAAGTGCCAGGTCTGGGAATGAGATTAGACAGAAGTGACCTGAATTTGCTTTTCCGAGCAAGGTATGAGATCTTCTAGACATTTTTTGCATAGCATTGACCGAGTTAAACTCAGTTGTAAAAGTTGTTGACTAAAATTTACTGATAATTCAATTTATATATTTAAATTGAAAAATGAAAGTTTAAATGTTGACATAACTGGTTCTGCAGAAGATTGTTTTTCCCAATGATAGTTTCTCATAAAATACTAGATATGAATGAAATTACATTTCCCTGCAATATTGGAGTGAGGGTTTTCCACAGAACTTACTGTCACCACTTGTTCCATATAACTATTGCTTGTGAAACATAGCTCACCACTTTTAAATTCCACATGCTAAGAATGGTCATTGGAGGAAATACAAACATGTGTTTGATGAGGGCATTAATACAAAACTTTTGAATTTCTGTGAAGGTATCCAAGTGAAATACCAGATGCATATGAGAGGTTACTCCTAGATGCCATTGAAGGCGAGCGAAGGCTGTTCATTAGAAGCGATGAGCTTGATGCGGCTTGGGCATTATTCACTCCTTTGCTCAAAGAAATTGAAAACAAGAAGATTGTTCCAGAGCTCTACCCCTATGGTAGCAGAGGACCAGTTGGAGCACATTACCTTGCTGCAAGACACAATGTTAGATGGGGAGATCTTGGTAATGAAGACTGATAAATGGCAGAGCTCTCCCATGATCAAAAACATTCATTCATCATCAGTTCCTTTTCCATCACATTATGGGACAGCTACACGCTTGTCCTGTCTCACCATCGGTTGGGAGAAGGAAGTTTCATAAATATGATAGCATGCATACCCTTTTTTGTATTATAGCATGTGCTTTCCGATTAGATGGCAAGTTGATTTAGAATAATAACTACTGCACAATATGATAGATACTGGATCAGAATTCAGAAAAGGAAGAAAGAAAAATTTTCTTATATATTATTGAGTGTATCTCAACAACAAAATTCCCAGGAAATATGAGAGATCCAGGCCTCAACCCCTTAGCTAACTGACAGACCTATCATAGAATTAGTAATGAATAACAACTCAAGCATCCCCATTAAAGCAAATTCAGCTCAATCTCAAATATGTATCTTTCGTAATGGAATATTTACAGTGACACTTCTAGAGTTTTTGGGTACGAAATGTAGAACCAAACAAGTTAAGCAAGTACTAAGTAATGTACAGCTTCAAACAACCAGACAAGTACCACCAAGGGTTGGATCCAACAGAAGGGACTTTTCTCCCACAATGTAACAAACTAATACTCGAGAAAGAAAGACAAATTACACACTAGGCTAAGAGCATACTTGTTCTTGACTACCTTGAACGTTCTGGGTTTAAGGTCGCCTACACCTTTGTTTAGAATAACTTTAAATATAATGATTGATCTTAATGATGTCATCATCTTGAATTTGAGGTCAGAACAACTTCAATCCTAATTCCTTCTTAATATATTATTTTCCCCTTAAAAGTTATGATAAGACTTGAGTATTATAGGTGTCCAAGTCCCATATCGAAGAAGTATTTGATTTTTCCATCCTAGTAACTACGCTTGAAGACGACTTCCACAAACACGTGATAATTAACAATAATTCTTTTATTACTGACTTTTGTAGACCAATTGTAACTTGGTGTTGCATTGTGTGCATGATATTTTAGAACAAACTAATTGTGCAGCATTTTTTATCACTCTACAAAAACTGATTTTCGACATCTTTACATGAACATCAGTTATGCAGAAGATCGATTATAACATAAGCCACTTGAACCAGAAGGGACTTGATTTCTATCATGAAAAATAGTAAAATCCTACAAACAGACTCCCATGTCGACTAAAGACAATCTCAGCAAATTATTGTTAGCTCTTCTACAACAATCCAAATCCAATAACTTAAAATCCACTTCTTAATACATAAAAAATCATTGTTCATAAGTTTGAAATATTGAATCCTTTTACCTTTCTAATGAACTAAATTCACTGATTTCATTCATGGACGCAATTTCAATGGATCCAATGGACGCACTCCTAAGTTCCACTATGGGAAAACATAGTTTTAGTTCCACAGCCACTTGACTAATCGATGGCCTATTAACAGAACTTGGAGCTACACAAACCATTGCTACATCTACTACTTTCCTTGCAGCCTCACTGTCATAATCTCCTTGTAACCTTGGATCCATAATACCATCAATTTCACCATCA
>Ga0123342_1007909_pt1 | contig 13762 bp, 6 predicted proteins | sample Turbeawhitnodule_FD_89960 | JGI IMG/M metagenome (GOLD analysis project Ga0123342, IMG submission 89960) | Root nodule microbial communities of legume samples collected from Mexico - Turtle bean Mexico white nodule | ecosystem: Host-associated > Plants > Roots > Nodule | place: Mexico: Nepantla...
ATTGTGCTAGACTGCTCTGAAGAATCAATCTGTTTCATGTAAAAACAATATGTTCTTTTGCCTCTGATATACTGAAAATTGTGTGTTCTTGCGAAAATTTTATAAGCTCAATTCACCCCTCCCTTCTTGAACTTAGACACTAATAGACCCAACAACAAGTTGTAGTTTGCTCTGTTTAAAAGGCTTTGTTTAAAGATCTATGGGAAGATTTTCTGGTTTTTGTTTGATTCCATTACGTGCAGTAGAAGATTCTCTGCATTTTCTTTTAAGATAGAAATTGCATCATTTTGTAAGAATGTAACACTCTGATAAATTTCTTATCTTACCATAGGAGTAGCTTTAACATCTTGTTAATGAAGAAGCTATACGAGGAAATTTCTTATCTAACACTTTGCGTGTACTTGCCTTCTCAAGCCTTTGTTTGATCAATGAGAAAATTTGTGGAGAGTAGTGTTATATATATGGGTTGTGGAAAAGGTCGGAAAACCAATATTATGCTATATCATATCCTAGTCAGTATTGCATATGTTGGAAGTTGCCCAACTGTGACTATCACATGCAGCAAGAATGAAACCCATAGCATTGCAATAATTGATTTGGTGGAAGGTGCAATGCACCAAAGTTGAAATTATTGATATGAGGACTTCGCAATGCAATAGAGCTATAATGCTGCTACAATGACTATTTAAATACACTGTTAAAGAGATGTTAAGATGTCTTCAGTTGTCTTGGAACATGGCCAGGGTAGATCTTATAATGACATGTCAATCCCCCATTCTTGAACTAGCTTTTAGGACTGAATAATACTCAATTTGTTTCCAATGAAAGAATGAAGACTACATTTTCCACCATTGGCTTGAGAAGAGAAAAGAAAAAAAAGACTAATGTAGGATCCCAAAAACACTTCATTTCCTATGGGAAATGGGGGAGTTAAAGCAAATTATGTTGAAATTATATATTTATCTATCAGCTTACCGACCAACTATTGTATCAAAAGATATAAAGTCATTTATCATTAACTTGCAATTTTAGTGGCAAGTTCTATATGACTTGGTTTCTACTACTGCCTTTATCTAATTGTTAAGAGTTGTAGTAATGGTTTACCTGTACTTATCCAACAGCCTAGGCTTTTGGGATTTTTGTTGTTTACTGGATTGATAGAAGTATAATTAGTGTTACTTGATCTTAGAGAAATTTTGAGGATGTTATCACTACAACAAAAATCCACTTTAGCTTCCAACAAAAAGTGAGGACTATAAAAAAGAAGTCACTAGCAAGGGTGAAGTCTACTCAAGTAGGACACAAAATTAAATGTCAAACATTGTGTTCACAATGGAGACCTTTAACTCACACTAAAAATTATTAAAATAATAATAATAAGTTAACATCTAGAATGTGGATACAAAGTAGATATAATGAAAAATAAAATAAGTGACCAAATAATATTGAGTTTAGAATGTGGACACAAAGTAGATGTAAGTTAAAAATTATTAAAATAATAATAATAAGTTAGCGTCTAGAATGTGAATACAAAGTAGATGCAATAAAAAAAATAAGTTGTAGAATGATATTGCGTCGAAAAGGGGGACACAAAATGGATGTAAGTTAATATTTTATTAAATTTACCGTAGGTCTAAGCGATACTAATATTTGTTTTCCAGGTAGTGTCGCCAAAGGTGACGATTTACTCACATTTGCTTTCTCACGGAGTTTTCCCAATGGCGACTTTAAGTTTAATTATTGTTGGAGATCCCACATCGATTAGATATTAAGACATTTCATAATATATAAGTGGGAGTAAACCTCACCTTATAAGCTGGTTTTATGAGGTCTTACGCTATAGTTAAATAACATATTTCTCTTTATGTAGGCTTAGCCAACACTACCTTGTAAATTTGTGTCTCGTTGGAGGTATTATCTAATGCATAGCCACCAAAACATTAGCTTCCATTTCTATTGGGACGCTAAGTCCACTAGTCCCATATAGAGTCTCTTTTTTACTCTTTTGGAAACTCTACTATCATTATTTCTTGTAGTGTATTTCAAGCATGTGTGGATTGTACTGGCCGTAGACTGTATACTGATTTAAAATTTGAACTTTTCCATAGTTGTACTGTAGGTATTCTAATTTTCCTAGCAAAGTCAAGCTACTTTAAGGATAAAGTTGCTCATGTTATTAATTTCTTATTCAGTTGAGAATAATGGACACAGTTTAATCCCTACCTGTATATCATGTATACTAATATATCTACCGATATGAATTACAATGATAGTGAACATAGTTTTGTAGCAATTCGAACTTGGTTGAAAAGAAAATCTACTTTATGAGAATCAATTAGCTTTGATCTTGGTATGAGAAACAATACAAGATCTTATATTGTTTGGCATCATTGTAACAATACGGTGGTTTCTTGGATCGTGCATTTCATGTGTGTACTAATTAGGTAGAGCATTCTCTGAATGGATAAAGATGAGAAAATATGGAGTGATCTTAAATATCAGTATTTTTAGGGAGACTTGCTTCACGTCTCATATCTTCAGACGAAAGCCTCATATCTCAAACAAGGAAATCTTTTGACAACAAAATTTTTCACCAATGTCGATCCAATGTATATTTGTCTAAACAAGTGTTCTTGTATTTTTCTTCCTACCATTTAGTCAACGCAAAAGAGAGGATCAAGCCTTGTAATTTTTAAGAGGTTTGAAATAGTAATATACTGTTAGATCTCATGTGCTCCTCATGGAACTTATTCCTTCCATCTCCAAGATATTATGATATGTTGCTCAACATAAGAGACAACTCTTAGGAAATAGTTGTAGTCACTCTTCATTCTAAGATCTATGTCAAGATTGCCAACAATTTTACTAACAACAATTCTATTATCTACAAATATTATGGTCGTGTTGGTCATACATAAACAATTTGCTACCAGAACATAGTTTCCTTATCAATCAAGACAATAAGAACATTAAAAATAAGAAGGTTTGTATTGTGGCTGAAGTGGACATACCATTGATGTTTGCTATAAGAAGCATTGATACCCTCTGGGAAATAGAATTTACAGTGAGTGGCAGAAATAGTGTCATCAACAATGTAGACACTATTAAAGAAACCAACAATGATCATACAAAAAATAATACCACTAACAATGCTTATTTCCAATTATCTCAGTAACAATATCAAACTCTTTTGTCCCTCCTTCAATAATCTAATTATGAAATTAACTCTAGTTTTGCAGAGGTCATTCAAATTGGTTATTCACCTTTTCACAATTTGACTTTTAAAGGTGAAAATAAAGGTAATAATCACTCTATTGTTAGTTTAGCTAGTACTCAAAATGGAAAATTCAAAGTGCAAATAATCATGTGTCTTCCTCTCTATCAAATTTCTCCCCTTACAAGATAATTGATTCCATTATTGTGAATTTGCCTAATGGAATTCATGTTTATGCCATTGATCATAAAGGAACCGTAAGAATGAGTGAAAAATTATTTCTTATTGATGTTCTTTTCATACTTGTTTTTTCTTATAATATTATCTCAATCTATAAACCCATGGGTAATAACAATTACAAGCTTGCTTTCTACTCAAAATCTTGTGTTATTCAGGACATCAGACCAACGAGAGGATTGGTAGTTGAGGTTAAGGATGAGCTATATACTCTTGATGAATATGTTGCACAATCTTGTTGTATAAACTCTACTATTAAACTATATTATGATGTTCAAAATATTTATCTATTGTATGGGACATTTTTGTCTACTAAAGACTTGATATTACGAAGAAATAATTTCCTTACATATTAGCAAAGATTTAATTTGTAATATTTGTCATGCTACAAAACAAAAGAAGAAGAGTAAGAACCTAACAAGTGAACTCTCAAGAGTAAGAACCTATGACATCGAAAATATAGAGAAAGAGAGAAAGAAAATAAGAAGTGAAAAAAATGTTAAGAAATGGACTTTAAGGCTAACTCAGCTCCATAAAACTGGTTCATGAGGTGAAGTTTGCGTCCACTTATATACAATAAAATATCATAATCTCTGATCGTTATGAGATTTCGAACAAAACAAGAAGTTGAGATGTGTGTTTCTCTGGAGTAAAAGCGGTTTCTCTGGAGTAAAAGCGCGTCATCCCTAAAATAACTTTTGAGTCGTGAAGAAGATGGAACCAGTCGTCCAAGATTTCTGAAACTTCCAGGTTCTTCAGTGAGATACCGTGCAACCTCTTCAACAATTGCACTAGCAAAACCCTCGTAGAGTTTCTTATAAATGAATTTCACAATCCACGCAGGGAAGAAAATCTTCTTTCAGAAAAATCTTTTGCAATACTCTCATATTTACACTTTCATTTTTTAATGGTTTTTAACATCTTATGAAAAATAGTTTCTTTCTTTTTGTCTTTCTTTCTCATACTAAACATTTTTATCATGTATTACACGAGTATAAGTTCCATACAAAATTTATAATTAGAAAAATGTAAGTTAAATTGAGAGGGATTCATCTGGCAGTTCCTATTTAATTTTTTAAACGTTAATCCGTTTGGAGAAAATGGTTATCTAACAGTTACTAAAATAACCATCTTCTCCAAACATATTAACTGGTGAAATAAACTCTTTTTCATAATCAAAGAAGTTATGAGTTAACTTAAAAGTCTTACCAGACGTAATCTATAGGTTTTGAATGTAAGTTGATTGATGATTACAGAAAGTTAACGATGATCTCTTCGCATCCAATTGAGGACTAAATCTCGAGGGAATCTATCTAAGCATCTGAAGAGGGAATGTGAGTGCTTGTGCAAGATAAATTTAAACAAGAATCGGACTTACAAGGTTCATAATCAAAAGGATTACGTCCAAAGGACGAAACATATTCTTATATCCAGTAGATCTTACATAGGAGAAAGATGACTGCCAAAATAGGTTCTGGCATGTTAAACAGAGCCCAACAATACCCAACATAGGTTCAAGAAGTGACGTCATTTCATCAATGCGGGTATGCTCTCAGAAGTACAAAAGGCAAACAGACCTCAATTATAGTCTCTGATATATTTACACGACTATGGCCTTGGAGCAAGGATTACTCCGAGAAACTACTTTGCATCGCAGAGTCCTGTTGCTTCATCACAGAAACCATCTCGGTCAAGCAGTTTCTGTGGCGGAGCACTTAAAAGGGGAGATGATGGGGAGCCATAAGCATTTCGTCGTTTGTTCCCACAACCTAAGCTTACTCTTGTGCTCACTCCTGTCACAGGATTTGTGCCACTAGCATACTTGCATAAAGCCTATACAATTTAATCAAACAGTATACGTCATATCAGTGTCACCTTAGGTAAAAATTATGCTGGCAAAGCATTTCAATCACAACGGTACATATTCTAAGCAAGGATGGGTCATGGATCCTGATCATGTGAGGATCATGGGAGAGAGATAAACTCAAATAGCAACAGAAAAGAGACTAAAAAGACCACATGAATAGAAGAATCTGTCGAAAAATTTGAAAGAATTAAATCACCTTCCAATTCATATTAGAGGATCCATTCCCTTAATAAGACATCAATGGTCATACCTGCTTTTGGAGAAGATCCAACACAGCATCACTAAAGTCAGCACCTTCGATGATGGCACCCGCAAGGTCACTCCGTGTGAGGACTGTTCTAAGGAGAATGGCATTAGTAAGATTGGCTTCGTTTAAAACCTGTAAACCAAAGGTAAGAAAATCACATTAAACCAAATTAAAAGAAAAAAAAAATAACATCAAACATATCGATAAAATTAATCAAATTGATGCAGCTACCATGCGATCCATCAATGTATCACTTAAATCAGCCCCTGAAAAATGTCAGATGAAAACATTTCAAAATTAGAGTCACTGTCAAAAATTACACGCAAAAAACACAGGAACATGAGAATGATAAAGTAAAAGGTATATATGTGTACAAGAAATGTATGAAGTGAAGGAAACAAATGCGTAAACTCTTTCTAAATTTCTTGAATTACATCAAGAATTTTTAATAAAGAAAATAAACGAGTTTTTTATGTCTTTTGTAGGAATATACGGTCATATTTTTTAACTTAGAGAATAAACACTGTTTTGGATGTGCAAGCATATAAGACTTAACCATGACTTAAAACGGAAGTCTGCCTTGGGCCCAATAGTCTGAGTAAACAGTGGGTCTAACATAGTCTATTAGTTGAAAGTATCCGACTTTTTATTTATCTCAACAGAGATAACTTGGAGCTGCATTCAAAACATGCTGTGAAGAATTTATATTGCAATAAGCCTATACCTGAAAAATTTGCCCTGTATGCGACAGCTTTCTCAAGGTATGCACCATTGAAAGTTGAACCGCTAAAATCAGATTCTCTCATATCAGCAGCTGTGAAATTGGCTCTTCTGTATCAGTCATTCAGAATCATTATGAATAGAGGACTCGAAACTTATACATTATTAGATTCCATAAATTTCTATGAAGTGACAATTTAGAATAAATTGAAGTAACACTTTTCTACTATGTTTAATTGCTCGTGTGTGTGTGTGCATAAAATAGTGAACTTCATAAAACTGTTAATGTTAATTCGAAATAAACATTGTAGCTACTTTCCCAGCCGCCAGATCAGTACTTCTATATGAAAGTAAGGATGCTTAAAAAAACATAACTAAACTGACTAATCTTCAGTTTAGAATGTCTATATCAGTAAAGTAGAGTTTCTTTGTGTTTCTTGACAATGTTGCATTAGATAAAGGAAAACTATAGGGTCGCGCTAACTCAAACTTTCTATATGTTATACGTAAAATTGAAACAACAAAAAAGAACATTGACTAAAGGAACAAGAAAAAGACGAATGTCTACCACACCAAATATAAGGGAAAGAAAAAAAACATTTTCCTATTGACTCTCCATTATATTTCTATCATTCTATTTTCCACCTTTTTTCTTTTGTGATTATAAATTTGATAAAAAGCTAATATTGAAAGGAGAACAATAAAATTGCATCATGTTCATTTCTAATTTTTTTATTACGCATGGCCAATAGAAATAAAACAACATTACCTGAAATTTTCATTCACATGCACTGCTTTCCTGCAAAACAATTAGCGAACACAAATCAGTTCTTCTATTTCCTAAAACTTAGTCCAAAAGTATTATTTATGAATCCACAAAGATAAAATTGAATGAAATAAACGAACCTGAGATCTGCAGAGCCAAATTGTGCAGCCGATCCTATCCCAAATTCACCCCTCATTTCAGCCTCAAATTTGTTGAGATCAGCAAGGGCAGACATGTCAGAGCTGAAGGCAATAACGGCGGCCGCCAACGTGGCCGAAACCACTTTCCCCCATTTCCTGGATTCTGCATTGGCAGCCACTGCGCTACAACCGACACTCTTTCTACTTTCTTCACGGTGATCTCTGTTTGAGTTCAATTGGCAGGAAACGGCAAAGGGCTTTGAATGAGAATCCGAAATCATGGAAGCTGAGCTTGAAGATACGAGAAGAGAATTAACTGAAAGTGGTGACAATGAATTGAGCGCCATCATGGTAACCAGAGGTTGTCCACGAAAGGAACGAGGAAGGAGAAGCGATTTGAAGGGAGGTCGCTGTTCAGTTGTTCATGGTGAAAGTGGAAGAAGAAGAATGGAGTAGTGGTAAGTAACAGAACACGTGTTCAAGCGTTATCTGCTTTCAAAAAATGCCACATAAATTATGGGATTTAGGACCAAACCAAACCCTTTATCTTGTAGTTAGTAAACAAACAAGGTGTTTAGAGTACTCATTAGGAAAATAATAATTAAAAATATTTCCATGTTACAATATAAATTTATTTTAGATTTATTTTTTTAATAATTAAAACAGAATAAGAGTTTATGATTATTATAAAATCATATTGATGTATTTTCTGTTAATTTAAATAATAATACTCGTAAAGCTTATTTTTATAAATTAATTAATTTTTATTTATATTGTTAATTCATATATGGTGAAGAAGACAGAATATTGCTTTATAATCAGTATCTAATAGTGTTAGATTTAAATCGATCATCAACTGTATGTATTAAATGGTATTTAGACTTGATTGTCTCAATAATATTATGCTATTTCATCTTATAAGTTCTACATGACATGAATAAATGTTAGTTTTTGTTTCAGTCGTGGTTTCTTAGTTATTATTCACTCGCAGTAAATGTATATTGTCCAGCCATTTTTTCATTGAAAGGGAGAATCATAAAATTTCTTTCATTATCATCACAATTTACAAATATCAGTTCTAATTTACAAAATGAAGCCTAATTTACAAACTTTTCTTTGAACTTTTGTCCCTTAAGTTGAATTAGTTTCTTGTGGGTTGAAGGGGCGTATGAATGCAGAATTCATTTGCCAAACTTTAACTGAAGCAGTCACAGTGACTTGGGTAGCATTATTGAATAGAAACAATCTAGCAGCTCCATAGATTGCCTTCGTTGGATAAACTCGAGACGTCACGCATGTCCTTCCACCTTGAGCAAAGCTTTCCACCACAGAATGGTCCACCTAATTTTCAACTTTATTAGTTCATCTACTTCAACTTCATATAAAAAAATATATATTAAACTTTGAGCGAGAAAATCACAAAGCTTACCAATATCCTCACTGACAGTTTTTCATCTTTTAGTACTGGAACAGAGCTTCCAAAGATTTTCTTACCAACATCAGTTGCTAGAGAAGACCTACAATATTATGTAACTTAATAAACGTTGTATAAAATTCTTCTTAATAGACACACAATGCGATTACAAGTTTCAAACAGAATATTAGTGTAATACCTTGATTGATCTGAGCAAAAGGAAGTTTTAAGTTGTCCATCGCTTCCTTTAACTACATAAAAGTATGTGGGAGTGTATTCAGAAAGATCATGATCAGCCAAAACTAGAAGACCGAATGGTCCTAAGGCACCACGTTCTGCTGCTCCGCCACTGGTGCTACACTCGTACTCCATATTGGATTGCCCAGTCATCTCCAAGGCTTTGTTATCTATCTCAAACTCAGCTACAATGTCCAACTGTTGCATTGAAAGATGCAATTGCGTGTCATTGAATTATACTAGCCTAATTACACTCAACTTGATCTTCTCCTAACTACTTGTCAATCAAAAAAATTAACATGAACCCAAACCTGTGCAGCTGTTCCAATTTGAAGTGGCACCACTGACCCTGGCTTCACCTTCAAATTTTCAAACTCATCGCTTCCCAATCTCAAACGTTCCACCTCTGCTACAGGCCATTGAAGTAAGCTGCTACCAGTTTTCTTATCAAGTGTCACTGTTCTTGGAATACCCTATACAAAGAAAATGCAATCAATGTTATTGGTAGCTTATATATAGCAGTAGTTTAAAGGGACAGTGTTGGTAAAGAAGAAAAATGTAAAATAAATTGAACACACCTGAATTGATGCCCAACCTTTGGCGACGTCAGCGTATTCGCTATCAGACTCTCCAATCCAACTCCACAACACTCTCCTTCCCTTATTCTGATCATAAAATGTCTTCGATGCATAAAATATACCATAGTCATATCTGAGTCCAATACCAACATCGTTCTTCAAGTCATCTGGTGTGAACTTGACATTCTTCTCATCGTAAGTCCCCACTGCATAGTAATCGTGTCTATCATCATCCAAGCTAACCTTCATCACATGCTTCACATTCTCCCCATTGATTGAAGTATCCAACCCATTTTCACCCTTGCTGTATACTGGGAAGAAGTCAACACACTCCCACATCCCAGTGCCAGGCACAGCACGGAGCAGTCCCTCCACACGCTCATAGGTCTTGAAGTCATTGGTATCATAAACCAAGGCAATGCCAGTCTTGTTAAGCTTTGAACCAATACTGATGCGCCACTTGCCTTCAGAGGTGAGCCAAGCTGTGGTGGGATCACGAAAATCCTTGGTATCGATGCCTGGTGGGGGGAACAGAACTGGATTTGAAGGGTATTTGATCCAATCAACAAGAAGAGGATCAGAGAGATCTGCAGGGTATGCAAGGTTTTGGACCTGCACTGACTCGTTGGTGGAACCAGTGTATAGCATGATGACTTCACCATTAGGTAAGATGGTGGCAGAGCCAGTCCACACGCCATTTTTGTCATACCATTGATCAGCCACCATTGCTAGAGGAAGGTGAAGCCAGTGGATCAAGTCCCTTGATACAGCGTGCCCCCAAACTATGTCACCCCAAACTGCACCCTTCGGATTGTATTGGTAGAAGAAGTGATACCACCCTTTGTAGTACATAGGACCTGAAATTGGTTACCCAAATTGCAACAACTATGTTAGAAAGGTGGTGCAGGGAAAATTGTGAGGCCCTTTTGTTAACTTCAATAATTCCAAAAATGTTGGAAAAAAGATTTGTACTTTGGTTGTGTCTAACTTTCTAGAATATTGTATTTTTATTCCAATATTGTATTTTTTTTTCAATTTCTATTTCTCTTGTTTATAAATTAATGCAAGTGAGGAAAAAACAATAGGAAAAAGCGACTTACCATTAGGATCTGAAGCAGACAAACCAGGTTCCCCGACAGAGCAAGCCGAAGACAAACCCACAGAGATAAGAAAAAAAGTTAGTATTTTGATTAAGACAATCCTTTGCAGACAGTATTTTGATTTTAACAGTCAACCATAAAAATGAAAGGATTATAAAATTAATTTCCTTAACCACAGTCTGTTTTGGTAGTTTTTCCTTAAAAAATAAAAATGAGTTTTTGCATCAAATGTTATCATTATAACAAAATGATTAAAAAAGAGGAGTTTGAAAGTGGAAATAAAGCAGAATGAGGAAAATGAAGCTACCGTTCATCCAATTCTTCTGAGGTTGGAAATGGTAAGCCGTTCGCTGCCATGACAGGAGGGTATTGTTCCAAGGATAGGACTCTCCATTGTTGCTATTCAACACCCAGGTAGACTTCTGGGACACCCCTGAAGACACGCCGCGAGAAAATGGTTTCAACGTTGAGCTTGGTACTGTGTGGGGGTTGTGTTCTGATTCATTGGGTGGTGTTGAATGCGGGTAGTAGGCATTGAAGGCCAGCAAGGACAGAAGCAGCAGCAGCAAGCCAGATGAGATGAAAAGACCCTTTTTCATCACGTGTCTTCCGGGCTCCGCCGGAGAGTGGGGTCCATCGGGTATAGGACCATAGGAACAAGGGAGTTCGGAATGAGAGGAGGAAGAGCTTCCCATTGCTTGGGTAGGGAGAGACCAAGCAAAACTGCAGAAATTGTGAACTGAATCAGAAATATTTGAGGTGCATTTTCACAGATGGCATCACAATATTTATAAGCCTGTTTCTACGGAGCTCAACATCAATACAGTTTACTACTTTAACTAATAATTCAGTTAAGATCACTGGCCCCACCTTTTTTTCCCTATCTTTTTTTCAATAATCCACTTCTTTACTTTTAGTAAACATCTTTTCAAATTCGATTCCTGTATATTTACATAATCCTGATAATTAGTTTCACAAAATATTATCTTTTATCCATAAATACATGCATTATTTATATTTAAAGATTCTCAATCAAGGCAATATCCTTTAGAATTAATAATTTATTTATTGTTTTCTGACTTAAAAGTTTAAATGACTTTATTTAAGAGTATTTTAGTTATCTTTAAAATTCTTTTCAACTAATTTTAAATATCACAAAGAGATATTGCACTGGTTAATTATCTTGAATATCTTTTATATTATACTTCTTAACTGATATGATATAATCTTTGAAATTTTTCTCAATTAATCTTAAATATCACAAAAGATATTCTTTTACTTTTTCTAAGATAATATTCTAAATAATTTTATTAATGATTAATAGGTCTATAACAAACCTTTAATAGAAGATATAACAACAGTTATAAGTAACAATTATAAAAATCTTCAAATATCAAGATAAGAAAGTTTATATTAATTGTTGTTATTTTAAATTCCAAAACATGTAGAACTATTAGACATATCTTATCTTAAGAGATTCTCACTCAAAACTAAGAGGAACAAAGATTTATTTACTTGAGGAAAATTTATATATATGTTTTTGATAAACTCTTTTTAAAATATTTCATATAAGATTGACCTTAACAATAACAATTTTATTCAAAACATAAACCCTTTTCTGTAAACCTAAACCCAATGAAATCCTTTAATATGATTCCTTTTTCTAATAGTAGCAGAAAGATTTACACGTCTTATAAAACAAACTGTAAGGAAAATATTTTTCCATGGAGTCAATATAGGCATAAATTATTTAAATGTTATTGGAAAATAATTAATTATAAGATAATTTATGTGGATAAAAATAATATTATCATATGGTTAATTTGGTTGCATCTTATTTCACGTTGAACATTTACCTAGAACTGTAAACACGTCTAATTTTTTTATCCTTAGGAATGAAATATATATATAAAAAAAACAAGGATTAAAAAAACGTGACTTTAAACATAAATCGTTTCAAAAACTATTAGATTTTAAAAATGAAGTATAAGAATGAAGAGTAAATCTTTTAATTTTTAAAAAATAAAGTACGAGAATGAAGAATAAATTTTAAAAATAAATTTCTAGAATAATTTGTTTTTGTAATATATAGTTTGTCTAATTTAATATTAAATAAGCGCGATGCAAATAATTACGCTGTTAATTTCGCTAAAATGAGAGCATTGTATATATATACCCACTAATAATCTTATTCTTCCATATTCTTAGCCCTTATCGTTAAATGTCTCCATTTATATAGAAATATATATATGACTGGATAACCTACTTTGACAATTATTTTTCCTTCGCCTAGTTTTGAAAATTATTTAGATGTGTTTTATCTGACTTTTAAATTGATCACTGTTGATAATTATGATATGTTTTATTTATCATATTTATATTTTTATATAATAATTATTTTGATGAACTCCATATATTATAATTTATTTATTTTTTATAATTATAATTTTAATTATTATTAAACGTTAGATTTTAAAAAAAATTAACAATAACAACAATTTTGATCGATGGATATATATGTGAAAATATTAATTTTGGATGAATATTAATAAGTTTCATTTATTAATATATATATATATATATATATTCTTACAACAGGGACCAAGAACACTCGAACCAGATTGACAAGACGACCTATTACATAAATCTTCCGGTCTTGGGCTGGACTCTCGGTTTCCTCTTGGCTGAACTGTTTCTTGGGCTGGACTCTTGGCTGGTACTCTCGGTTGCACCTCTCGGCTAGTATTCTCGACTGCTCCTCTCGGCTAGCATTCTCGACTGCTCCTCTCGGCTGGCACTCTTGGCTGGTACTCTCGGCTGGCACTCTTGGCTGGTACTCTCGGCTGGAACTCTCGGTTGGTACTTCTCACAGGTGGGGGGATGTATCTACAAGTCGCTCCGATGCCAAAGTCAGAAATAGTTCAATAGTTTTCAAATAAAATCACTCTTACCTTTTTCTTATGCTGACCTCCTATTTATAGGGTTTCGTTAATGGGCCTTCTACATTACTTTTGGACTTTCTTTTTACACCTTTTTATTATTTTTACACCCCCTTGTGCAAGTTTCTTATCTAAATTGGGCTTTATTATAATGTCTATTATCCTTTCAGGTTTTGGTCCAGACCTCTCGGTTTTAACTTATCACTTTGGTTATTTAATATGTAGTTCTCGGCTTATACCTCTCGGTTTTAGGCTACCAGTACACTGGCCCCCGAGACAGAAATAGTTTATTTAAATTTAAAG
>Ga0123342_1007910_pt1 | contig 13761 bp, 8 predicted proteins | sample Turbeawhitnodule_FD_89960 | JGI IMG/M metagenome (GOLD analysis project Ga0123342, IMG submission 89960) | Root nodule microbial communities of legume samples collected from Mexico - Turtle bean Mexico white nodule | ecosystem: Host-associated > Plants > Roots > Nodule | place: Mexico: Nepantla...
AAAATAAACATTTGTCCACATGGCTATGCTATTTACACCCCAATTAAAACTAGGCTACACTTGATGGGCCTTCACGGAACATGTACCAATATGTCATTCTCCCATTCATAGCTTGATCCAAGTATTCTTGTCCTAGACGCTCCTAGCTTGGTCTTAGATGCTCCTAGCTTGATCTTAGACGCTCCTAGCTTGGTCTTAGATGCTTGGCTTGGGTCTAGACGCTATTGACTTGGGGTCTAGCCTTTCATGGGAGGTTGTGCTTGGCCCTCCTCCATCATTTTCTAGGTATAGATAATATCATAATTGGACAACAAGATTAATACTTTGGGATCTCCTATATTGAAAACATAATTTGTTAAGACATAACCTTAACGTGATGCACATAGAGAAATTTTTTTTTTGACAATGTGTTCAACACTGTCATGGATGTTAAAGGTAAAACCAAGGATAATCAAAAGGTAAGAACAAATGTCATTGAATTGTGTGTACATGAAGACTTGAAGTTGGTTTAGTTACAAAACAGAAAGTTAGCAAAGCCAAAGGCTAACTACATATTCACAACCAAAGATGAAAAATCAGTTTATAAATGGATAACTAAGCTAAAGATGTCGAGTCGTTGTGCCTCTAAGATTTCAAGATTTACAAATCATAACAAAGCAAGAATGCATGGCATGAAAATTCGTAAGTGTCGCGTTTTCATGTAGTGTTTACTCCCAATTGGTTTTCAATGATTGTCTGAATTTGTATGGACTGCCCTTACTAAAATATGCATTTTTTTCTTTAGATTTATGTTCAAATAAATTGATAATTGATGATTTAGTTCTAATGCAAGAAAATATACCAATCATCTAATGTAAGTTTGAAAGAATTTTCACCATCTTTTTTTTATTCAATGGAACACCTTTTTATTCACCTTCCTATTGAAGCAATCTTTAGTAATCTAGTTCAATACGGATAGATATAAATTAAAAGAAATAAATCAATAATATTGAACACAATTTTCATATCATATATTATGTCATCTTACTTTATTACATTGTATAAAGCATAAGTCATTATGTGATAACTATTAAAGATAACAACTCATACAAAATTTCACTAATTAAATCATACTCAAATATACTCATAAGAAATCTATGAAGATAAGCTATAAATATTTTGAAGACTTAAAGTTCTAAAAACGCATTTACTTCCCTTGAAATTTCAAAATCTACAACAACTTAAACTAAAACTGACAGTTTGACATTTGCTCACTAAAATAGTCATAACTAGATTTTTAAATGATTCCAAAGTCATAATAAAACTCAGTTCCTATTTGCTTCAAATACTGAGTATCCACTAAAAGGAATGTGCAAAAAAAAGCTTTAAGTTATGTAAACTTTCAAACTACTCAAACACCTCAAATTGCCACTGTAAACTATAGAATAATTATAAAATATCTATGCACCTAATTTAACTATCCAATATCACACCATTTCACTCCAAAACATCCTATACAATTAATTTCATTAAATTTTCCAAATCAAAACCAAATTCAATATAATTACATGGTCATAAATTTTTAAACTCAATCCAGATTGTAAAACAAACTAAATACATCTTTCATCCTACAATATTATAACCACCATCTTCAATCCTTACAAACCATTCTCACAATATCAAATGTCAATTAAGACAACGATTCAACATAATTTCATCCAATATTTTCTAATTCAATTCCAAATACATTTTAATGATAATAATAGTCAATCTACAACATAACATCAAATAATCTTCGACCATGAGATGCTTAAAATGCAATTAACTTGACCAAGTTATAACCAAACATTTAGGTCTTCTACGGGTTCTATGAAACATTTAACGAAGTTACCTTACCTAATAACAAGTTATTCCAACTAAATTCCAATAAGTTTTTTTCAATACAGGAAGCTCAAACCTACCTAAAAAAACCCTAAACATCAAATCAAAGAAATAACTACAATTCTAAACTGCCATAGATTTATCATTTTCCATCAAAACCCACATGCAACATATCTCCCAAGGCATGCAAACAACCCAAAAACAAGAAACAAATAAAAACTTACTCTAAAAACTTTGATGAAATATATATTTTTTATTATCTGCTCCCTTCATTATGGTATGTTCAAATTTTAAAAAAAAAAATAAACGATTAACTCAATCTAAGAAAAATAGTAAAATAAATTTTAGAGAGATGATGACTTTTATAAAATAAAATTAGAATAGTTAATTTCTTTCATTTTTATTTATTTTTAACTCAACTAATAAAATATTCCAATTTCATCCTATTAAAAATATTTATACTTTTAAACATAATTTAATCAATCCTTACATTTTCATCACACATTTAAACAAAAAAGTAATCACTATATTATATTATCTTATATTATCTGTGAATTTTAATGGTGGATTATTTTGTAATGGTACATTTTTTTTGACATAAAATATAACAACAAGAAACATATCACCATAATCAAGTTAAAACATGATAATTAATAATTATTTTTTTATAAAAATATAAAAAAAAATATTTATATGACTCAAAATATAACTAATTTAAGGATGCAAATTTTTATTTGTCTATTAGTATGTTTACTAGTCTTATGTAAGATAATTATGGGTTTTAAAAAGGGGGTGTGAATAACATAAGTTTACACTACAAGAAAATAGAAACTAAATATAGATTAAAAAAATAATTAGTCACTATATTAACTAAATTAGATACTAATTTAGAGACTAAAATATTATTTGTATCTAAAGTGGCTTCTATTATTAATAAAAATTTATAAAGTGGTTTCTAAATTGGTATCTAAATTAGCTACCCAGGTTTTAGCTACTGATATTTTAGATTCTAAATTAGTCTCTAAAAGACTGATAAAGACTAATTTAGAATATAAAGTAGTAAGTAGTTAAAATCTTGGTAGCTGATGGTTAAATACCAATTTAGAAACTATTTTATAAATTTTTATTAATAATAGAAACTAGTTTAGATACCAATGTTTCTTTTGGTTTATAAAATAGTCTCTAATTTAGTTAAATAGTAGCTAATTATTTTGATCTCTAAAATTAGTTTATATTTGATGATTTTCTTTTAGTGTTATATGATTAGGATTAAGTTTATTTTTGAGCTTTAAGGTTACATTAAACGAAAACCATCATGGCAAACTTGAAAACAAACAAGAATGAATGTGAACTCGTCAAACTTTGTGGGTTATAGAAGAAAATTTTCTTATTTCTTTTCTTTGCAAATTTAGGACATTTCGCCCTCAAGTTGTCTTCTCGCTTTACTTCTCTCTTCCAACTATCCAAGAACAAAACCTAGGTTTCCTTTCACATTTTTAAGTGATTTTTAAGGATCCAACATAGCTAATATGTAGGGAAACAATGGTAAGTTATCTTCTATTCTCTCCATTTCAACTTTCATTTTACTTATCATGGAAGTGGTCATAAAAGAGTTTGGCAAATGCTATTCACATGGTTCCTTTTTTTTATTGTTTAACAAAGATTTTGATTTTGAAGGTGTTTTCTTTATTAGATTCAAAATTCTTGAACTGATCAAGTAGTCGGTGATGTATTACTTCAACATTTATATTGGGTTGTGAGAAGTAGAAGGGTGTATATGTATTTATGTAATTAATACTATGGGTGGAAATTGATGAAACTACAAAAAATTATGACTTAATTAAAATTTGAAGGGTGAGATGAATGTGGGAATGCTTGAAATTATGAGAATTGGAATTGGTTCAATAAATTGTCTTGAAATGTAAAATTTCTTGATGAATTATTGTGCAAATGATTAGGTCATATGTTTATTAATGATGTTTGTAACTGATTAAAAAAGAAAAATTGGAAATTTTTTAATTGTTGTGAATGTTTTTTGGTGTCATATTGTTTTTTTATATCTAACTCAATCAAAATCATTTTACTCTAGTAAGATTGAAATTTAAGAGCCGATTTTGGTGCAAAGTCTTCTCATTTAAGTTATCAAGTTGTCTTATAGTTATCGATATACTCAAGTGACAATTGAGAGTTGGAGTGAGGATATTGTCGCAATGATTCTCCTTCTATCGGGAGTATGGTTGCCAAAGTGACCCAGTAGTCACTCAAGCTACATTTGAGAAATGAAGGAGACATAAACTGACTTTAGTTTTTAAGAAATATCACTCAATTAATCATAAATTGTTGAAGTGGTGTATTTTTGTTTACTTATGAATTGATCTATTTAGATGTCTCTTGCGGTATAAAATTGAAGTAATAAAGAACCCAATTTTGTTTAACAAACTATTGAACAACATTGCAAACACATGTCTGAATAATTTTCCAGCAAGAATGATAGAAAACACCACCAAAACCATCATGACCAGGAACACTATTACCATTAAGATTAAAAACAACATTCTTGATTTCCAAAAAATTAGGACATTTAATTAACATCATATTCTTCTCAGAGGAAACTAACTCAAGAATATAAGTACTAATAAAATCTTCCATATGACTTGTATCTGGAACATTAGAAATAAACTCAGTATAAATATTTTTATAAAAGTCCACATATGATCCTCAATAACCTCATTATCAATTCGTAGATGATGAATCCTACTATAATTATTTCTCCTCTTGACCACAACATGGAAAAAAGTAGTATTTTGATCCCTATCTTTAAACCATAACATCTTAGCTTTTTCTTTCCAAAACAAATATTGACAGTGAAGAGCATGATCAAGCTCCTCCTTAGAAATCTTTTCTTGATAGAGAAGTCCATTAATATTAGACAAAGTAGCAATCTTTAAGTTTTTTTGAATACCAAGGAGGATACCCTGCTTAAGAAGAACTGCATTGTGAACATTACCAAAAAAATTTTTATTCCAGTCTTGAAGCTCAATTTTCAACCTTTTTAACTCATGTAGTAAAATAAATATAGGACAACCAACAACCTTATTAGTCCAAGAATCATGAATAAGCTTCATACATGAAGTGCCTTGAAGCCACATAGAAAAGAAAAAAAATAATTATTAACCTTCCTTAAAGAATTACTAGCAAGACTAGCAAGAATAGGGGAATGATCAAAACAATTTTTAACAATAACCTCATAAGTACAAGAATCCCATTCATCCAGAAACACTCCATTACATAAAGCCCTATTCATTCTTCTATGAATTCTATGCAAACCTCTTATTCCATTATACCAAGTATAACATGATCCAGTAAAAGGAATACAAGAAAGATCATTACCTTAGTATTAATCCAATCAAGGAATTCATTACAAGAAACCTGATTAGGAGTCACCCCCATTTTGCATTCATTCACCGAGAGCACAACATTAAAATCTCCTAGAACCAAGGCCTTGTGAAGAAACTAAGATCCCTCCACAAAAATCGTCTAACCAAGTATTTGTTAGCACCATAAACACCTACAAAGCTAAAGCATTTATCATGCAGAAGGCAAGTTACAAAAATAAACTAATCATTGACCAAGAAATTTTGGACAAGATTAGGAACCGACAAACACCAAAGTTTAGCAACTTTATTAACAATAGGAGACGTAACCACCAAATGCATATTAACAAATTTGAAAAGGACATCGAAAGCATCAATGTACAACATCATAGGTTCAGCAAGAAAAACCAGGAGGGATTTATGTAGTTTAAGTAAACTAATCAAGATCTCCACAATTTTGTGGTTTCTCAGTCCTTTAACATTCCAGAAAAATGAAGAGACCTTCATTGTGACGTTGTAGAGAGAACTACCTTAGCATTTTTTTTTGGATTTACCAGTCCCCTTAGGTGGTCTCCCTGGTTTTATTTTAGTGGGAACTATTTCCTCCCCAGTATCACTGGCATGCTCCTCCATCTCATTAAAATCAACCCAAAATTTGGAGACGACCCGATTTTCAATAGTGATATGGTCATAATTAAATTCAACAATGGAAGTCGAAATAATTGTTGCACCAATATGAGGATCACCTCCCGCATCTGTAGTTTCCAAACCATCAAGAGAGAAAAATTGATTTTGCAAGACCAACGTATCATTATCGGGGAGTAGTGCTTTAACATCCCCAAGAGATTTAACCTTCCGAGGGGAGGTATGTCGCGACAGAGATGGTACAATCACAATAGCAGAGACCTCCACATGATGACCATCAATAGGAGTCTTAATTGGTGTTTTAGTATCCCCAGGTGATTTAGCCCTCCGAGGAGAGGTAGAACACGACAAAGATGGTACAACCACAGGAACAGAGACTTTCACATGATGATCATCCATAGGAGTCGTAACTGAATGTACTACAAGTTGTGACTCTGAGCCCTTGGCTTGCATAACAATGGGTGAATTCCTTACCATCCCAGTTCTAAAATATATGAACTGGGAGTGAACAACCCCTGCCTGGGTGAGGGCCTATCATGATCCTAGGTATCCTCGAGAGGAGACATATCTGTAAAATCATGTGATCAAGGATGCTACAGGACAAAATCTGTTTAAGGTACAAATGAGAGGCAAAAGTTTCTCATTAAATCTATTTCAGGAGGAGCAGACAATATTTTCAACAAAGAAAATTACTGAAATGGAAGATGATCCACCAATTAAAGGAAATCGATTACTCTCTGACATATATCATAGATGTAACGTTGAAATATGTGAACCTACTGATCACAAAGAACCTGCTGATCACAAAGAAGTTATCAATGACCCAAAGTCGAAAAAGACAATGGAGGAAGAGGTGTATATGATTGAGAAGAACAAAACTTGGGAGCTTGTTGACATACCTCGAGATAGAAAGGTACATCAAATGGATATCAAATCAACATTCCTAAATGGTTTTCTTGAAGATGAAATTTCTGTTGAGCAACCTAAAGGTTTCATTGTGGAAGGAAAAGAAGACAAAGTTTATAAGTTGTCTAAAGCTATTTATGAGTTAAAAGTGGTTCTCAGAACATGGTATAACTGAATTGATGATTATCTTATCAATTTAGGCTTTGACAAAAGTCTTTTAGAATCTGCACTTTATGTCAAATCCAAAGGTGTTTTTATTCTTCTATTTTAATTGTTGAATTAATATTTATAAGTAACTGCTCATAAAATCATTTAAGAGTTAGTTACTGCAAATACTATAAATGTAATTGTTAGCAATGATAATAAAATATTTTGCTCTGCAAAATTCTTAAAAACCAACACCTATAATAAAAACGTGAGATTTCACACGCATTAGTGAACACCTCAATGACCATTACAGAACATACATATGGATCAAGATTGGATTAACTCAACTCGCATACTTGTAGGTATTTGTCTGGAGTTTTTATTAATGATAGGAATCAAGATGTCTGTGGATTCTTGAATCCCTATTTCATTAACCCAACTATAGCGTAGAAAATTGAAATCCAAACATACATCACCAACACTTTCATTGGAGAGGCAAAACAAATATATTTTTCCCCTTATATTAATTAGTAAGTTAAATTATAAGTTGTCAACTATTACTATTTCATCTTTTAAATATTTATGAACTTTTTTCATGGATGATGCTTGGGTCATTGGAAGTTACTTGTGTTATCCGCAATTGATAACATTATTGTGTGGATCTGTTCACTGCATAAGAAGTCAACCATACATCTCAAGCAAATAGTTGAAGTGTAATTAGATGAACTTACCTGCATATAATACTTAAACATCTACTGACAAGGTTTTTTCTATTAATCAAGGCATGATGTGGGTATAACATATTCAGAGGTTGACCCAATGCAAATATCAAAAGCTGACATGGTTGAACCTAAAGGTTTGTAATTTTCTGTCTTCCTCTCCTTATTGTTTGTCAAAATATCAATATTCAATTTTAATTTATATCGAATTATAGTTTAATAAACAATTAGGAGGTTATAAATGTGGCTACTACGTGCAATGGATGACTACCATTATAAAGGTAGGCATTCAACGAGATTGGGAGCATGTAATAATATTTAAATTATTCTTGATAATAACAGTATATGTACATTAACACTAATTTTACGAATGCTTAACCACTACATTCGGAAGCAATGGACTATGTGAGAAATATTTGGGCCACATACTTCATTAAATTCTATAACTCTAAAATGGTTAATGAATAGTTTATAGGTTTAAGTAATATACCATGTTTTCTAATGTATAAGAATTAGATAGATAGAAATATATATTGGTGCTTGTAATTGATTTATCATATATAATTTCATTGTTTGACAAAATGTGTATTTGTCTGAATCTTTATCTGGTTGGATTTTTAAATGAATAGGTTACTTTAAGAGGAGAAAACATAAAAAATAATTTGAACTAAAAAAAATATCACTATAAATGACGGTTCTGTCTACAACTGTCGTTTATACCTTTCTCTAGGTATACTTTGACCTTATTTGCTGTAAGTTATATTCAACAGTTGGTCAAAAAATTATCGTTTAGAAGTCCCTTATAGACTACAATTTTGAATCGTCGTTTATAAGTCAAAAGTATAGACTACATGCTGATAAACTACGATTGTAAAACCACTGTCTAAGAACTTTAAAAACTATTGTCTAAGAACTTTTTTGCACTAGTGATTATATTGACTAAATTTAAATAATAAATATGAAAATAAAAAAAATCAAATTTGTAGTATAAAAAATTAAAAAAAAATTAATAAGCAAAAATTAAAAAAAAAAGATAGTAAGTTTTATTTAATTAAAACAATATCAAGAAGTGAATGTTATTTATTAAATAGTGTTATTTAATAAAATCTTATAGGAGGTAAATGCATTTTTTTTTCTTATTTAATAAATATTTTTTATTTGTACACATCATGATGTATATAAGAATTGTGACTACCTTATCATTATTATAAAAAATACATAAAATATTTATTTTGAGAGATTTTTCTAACAGTATTATTATTTAAAAAATATTCATCTGATGGGTAAGAATTGAATTTTAAAAAATATAACTATTAATGAATAAAGAAGACAAAAAGTCTATCAATAGGTTATAACACATTCTTTATTTCAATAGAAAATTTATCTTTCTAGAAGTATTTTTTCCTATATTTTCTATAAAAATTTGAGTTGTTAAGTTATATATCTCTAATAACAAATTATATTGTTGAAGAGTTTGATGATAATTCATTAAGATAGGCGTAAGTCTTCATTCTCCAACTATTATGTTTAATTTCTATTATGTTTAATTTCTTTTTTTTTAGTGAGATTGAAAATTTGAAAATGTTGGTTTGATTAAGTGTTGATTGTAAAGATGATAATTGAACTTTTATCTATCTATAAAAGAACCATTGTTCAGTTTGGTTAAAAAGACATAATAAATGGACAAATTTTATTGTTGGTTGAATTGCATGTAGATTATATACACTTTGTTTAGAATTGTTGGAGATTTAGAATATTACTATGGAGTTTTAAAAGGAGAATCATTCTTGAATATATAAGTGTTAGAGAGAGTTAAAGTGTAGTATAAATTGATAATATTGATATTCAAAGCATAATAAACATATAATGTTTATTGAGATTAGATGTATATCACTTGAGTGATGAATTATCGCTCAAATAACACTTAAGTTATGAGTTATCATTGCATGTACCATTTAAATTTACTCTTATCAATATGATTTTTCAAACAACAAAATACAATATTGTAAATTGAATGTGAATATTTGTATTGTACTTCTATTGGATACCTTGGATGGTATTGTGACCTATTGTAGATGTACGAGATTTGTTTAGGATGGTAGTGTGACCTAAGGATTTAAGTATTAAGCACGGACACTAGTTGTAAAATAGAAGATGTTTTACCTTCATCGAGATATGAATCACGTATATTAAAACATTAAATAATGAGAAATAAAAAAAGATTTGTGCATTTAGGTGCAAGAAACCTTAACATAAGATAGATGAAAATTACTTTTTCAATATATTTCTAATAAGTCAAATATTTGTTTCTAATAAAGAATATTTAATAGGAATCCTCTAAAAGAAATCAAGTATGACAAATTATCCTAGAATTGTTGAGATATAATTCATAATTTTTATAATCTTATTTATGTATTTTTTATGTTGTTATCTAATAATAAGTGTTTTTTATATATAGTAGCTTATTTTACTAGTTTATAAGTAAATGTGATGTATATGTTTAATAAATAACTTTTATTTTATGAACATTTTAGCTTATAAACTATAAGGTATTTCAACTATTTTTTTTTTCTTTGGAAAAGACAATCCTGTCATTTTTAAAGTTAAGTATATTTTAAAAATAATTATTTCAAAAAAAATTTATTTTAAATTTTAAAAAAGTAATAATATATTAAAATAAAGACATAGTATTGCGTTTGATTTTTTAAATGAATGAAAGGTTTGGTTTAGACTATTTTGGAAAAAATCTGACCTGGTGGAGGTGACTGAATTTGGATTCTCTCCTGTATTATTATTGCAGTAACTCTCCATTTGTGTTTTATGCGGTTGGACCGATCTTATGGTTGAAATTTAAACAGAAGTTGATTGTAAAAACAGTAACAACTGTAATTTAACTTAAGCTTATATAAGTTAAGTTGACTTATTAGGATAAACACAGGAGTTATAAAGTTAAAAGATGATGAGAGATTAAAAAAGTTGAAGAAGTGAAGTGAAGTAAAGACGATGACTTTACCTTTTGATAGAGTGTATAAAGCAATAAAGAGATGCATTTTAATATGGGAAAATGATGATAAAAAGAAAAGAATAAAATGTATGGAAGTTGTTTGGTTGGTTGATGATAGATGTGTGGAGGGTGAGTGGGTTTTTGAGAGTTGGGGTCACACTTCCCTCTCTCTCACGTCCTTTTCAGCCATTAATTAAAATACATAAAGCTAACACAAAATCATCCTCTTCTCTTCTCTTGGGCGGGAAAAAAATCACATAATACTATCACTTTCCTCTCTCTCTCTCTCTTTCTCTCTATATTCTTTCCATTTACCATCTTGGTGACAGAGAATCATGGCGCTTGCATTCCATGGCTTCTCCATAAGGCACACATTTATATATATAATATATATATATATATGGATATTTATTAATACATTTTTATGATTTTAATTTGTTGAGTTTTGTTTGTTTAGTGTGTTTTCACTGTTATGACTGTGACTGTAACTAACTGTGTCTCTTTCTTCTGCGGTTGTTATGATTTGGTGTGGCAGGGACTACACTTCAAAGATGAGGACTGTGGACGTTTTCAAATGCTGGCCATTTGCCGCCGATGGAGTCAGCCGCTGGGAGGCGGAGTCCTCGCTGCCGCCAATGACGGTTCCGAAGATGAGTGGATGGGAAAATGAGTTCGGGGGACTGAGATCTAACATCGCTGGAGATGGTGGAGACCGAGGAAGGGAGAATCGTCTAAGCCAGGCAGATTCGGACGAGAGTGAATCGGAGAAAGTGGATAAGTTTGTTACCTGTGGATGTGCTGTGGAGGAGGAACAGGAGAAGATCGAGATGATTTGTCCGGTGTGCGGAGATTTTAACGCTGCGACGCTGACGGCGGTGAACGCGCACATCGACGGTTGCCTTGTGCGGAGGGTGAGGGAGGAGCAGCAGCGGATGCGGCGGTTGAAGTTGAAGGCGCCGAAGAAGCGATCCATCGCGGAGATTTTCGAGCTGAAGGAGGGCGTGGAAGAGGAGAAGACGCAGTCGGAGATCGAGACGGTGTTGAAACTCTTGCCGTTGGACTCCGGCGAGGTTTCGAGTGCTGTTACGAAGCTCCGGTGGCTCTCGGAGCGGCTCGAGGCGCTGAGATCCAACGGAATTTCCTTCGAATCGGTGAAATCTGTCGGAGCAAACGCGAATTCCCCGGAGGAGGAGAAATTGGAGATGCTGCGTCCTGTTTGTAGGGTTTTCAACGCCGCGTCCGTGACGGCGGCTAACGCGCACATCAACGGTTGTCTCGCGACGGCGAGGAGGGAGGAACGGGGCCGGAGATCGAGTTTAGATAATCCGAAGCCGAAAGCGCCGAAGAAACGCTCTATCGCTGATATTCTCACTGTGGCGCTGCCAATCGACGCTTACGGGGACGGCGAACTCGCTGCCGAGGGAGAGAAAGACGATGAAGGCGAAAAGTTCGGAGAAGAATTTGTGAAATACGGTTTCTCCGGCGTAAGAATGAAGAGTAAGAAGTGTACGAACAACAACGTAAGAAAAAAGAAAAAGGTGAAGAAGGTTATTATGAAGAAGAAAAACAAGGTGGAAAAACATAGCGTTTTGTCTCTGAACGGCGAGGGTAAGAAGATAAACAAACGGAAGAAGAAAAAGAAGAAACTGAACAACGTCTTCACTGCAGAGAAGGTATGTTTCCATGTATGTCGTTATTATACATATGTCAATCAATGTCATGTTATGTTATGTGTGATTTTCATGGCATAAAATATAAGTTAATCTTCCATGTATGGATGCATGCTAGTTGCATAATTTGGTGGGTTTTCAGGCATAAAATATTAACAATAGTGTAGTTTCCGTGTATGGGTAGTTGATCGTGCCATGCGATAATAGGTTGGCGAACTCTACCCGTGGCTTTTTCTGCATCAAACTCATGCCAAAAAAGTGTGGGTTTTGAGTTGATAGATAGCCTTACAATTTTGATTTAGATGAAGAGAGTAGTTAGGCACTTGTGAGAAAGTTGAGGTAGGAATATTGAAGATAAGGGGGGTTTTATAGATGGGTTACTAGCTACTACTAGGTGGAAGAATTGAGTCTAATGATGAGGGTTTTTATTTTCCTTTCTAGTAACTACTATTGGATAATAATTTGGGGTAAAATTAAGTAATGGGCCATGGGGGAACTAGATAAGTGTATTCTCCTCTATGATGATGGCTAGTTTTTCTGACATAGGTTGGATACAGATGACCGCTGGATAAGGTTTGGGTTGTGGGATCTGTGAGTGAAGGTTCAGAATTTGAAGGATCGTTTGTTGGGTCTCTTATAGGGATGTTTTCTTATGCCATGTCAGAGGACACTGCGTCTCAAAATTTAGGCTGGTTTCTAGTAATATGGAGTTATTATCCTTTGAACTACTATGTTGTTTATCAAAGATGTTTTCTTACATTAAGTGAGATAAAAGGAGAGAAAAATATAAAAGAAATTATGATATAAAAAATATTGTAGGAAGTTCATATAACAGTTACATTATTCTTGTCAAGCCTATAAAAAGAAATTTGATCTACACTATTTTTTTTCAAATTGAAAAAGTATGAAAAGTGGGGTATGTAATTTAATGAGTGGCTAACAGATCCAAACCTAGGAGGAGAGTATGTAGCCACTGAATACATGGTAATTCTATCTGATATATCAGTACATTGCACGGTGCCGATATAATGTGTGTGATCTTTTGGTCGGTGCTAACTTTTTCCCTAGACTGGATAATCAAAAACCAGATGAACATATTAATGCAGTTCAAATTCAAAGTTGGAGGATTGGGTTGGCCTCTCAGAAACTTTAAATCTACAAATTTCAACTCTAATTTTAGCTACACCTTTTCTTTCCAACTTCTTATCCTCATTCTAATTATACTTTTTTTTATACCTATCAAATGAGTTTTATAGATGAGAATACAGTAAACTATACATGGTATCAAGACTTCACAAGTCATAGAATTCTGGACAGTATAAAAACTTGTAAGTATAGAGGTGCATATATATATATATATATATATATATATATATATATATATATATATATATATATTTTTTCTATGTATGTTTATAACTCTATATAATATAAAG
>Ga0123342_1007911_pt1 | contig 13760 bp, 7 predicted proteins | sample Turbeawhitnodule_FD_89960 | JGI IMG/M metagenome (GOLD analysis project Ga0123342, IMG submission 89960) | Root nodule microbial communities of legume samples collected from Mexico - Turtle bean Mexico white nodule | ecosystem: Host-associated > Plants > Roots > Nodule | place: Mexico: Nepantla...
TCTTATTAGTGATCCATATATAACAAGGTTTCTCATTAGAGAGGGATGTTGTCTTTTCACGTATACGAGGTTATTCTCTCTCTTCTACTTTGTTAAGTGGACATGAACAATTTTTACTATGAAACTTCTAAGGATGCAAAATTTGAGCAATGTTTTAGCACAATGTAAGGTGGCCTATCATATTGTTCTTCTTGGTGAATGACGTTGAAGAATATAAATGTGGCAAATTTGTTTATGTCCATTAAGTAGCTTTACCTCACTTAAATGTTGTCCTTTTGACTAATGAGTTTGATTGTGCAGGATGTATGAAATGCACTCCATGCAACCTTGATTTCTCTTTTCTTCTTTATGTGACATCCCAATGGTTGGATGTACTTATCTCTTCTCGGCCATGTATCTTTGCTTGATTTTGTCTAAAACACATAGTCATACAAAGTAGATAAGCTTTCTAGAGTTGACAATGTTAGCAACAGGGAGTTGTAGAAGAAAAACAGTTTTAGCTCTTCATCCAAGAGATCATTCATATGACTTGTGCTTGAATGAATCTTCTTGGTAGACAAAAGTAGTGGACATTCCCTACAACATAGAATAAACATATATGTGTGTGTGTTGTACGAGGTTAGCTTAATTTTGTTTGCATGTTGTCTGAGTGTATCCATGCTTTACTAAATATAAAAAAAGACAACATAGTATTGTATCATCTAACTGAATAAACACTTGTGTCTTGTATGGTTTTTTGTTGAATTGAAATTGTTGTCTTGCATACGAAGTATAACCATATTTTATACTTAGTTATTTTCAGTACTTAAGTACTTAATCAAAATCATAGGTGTTGAACTTTTTTTTCTAACAATAATGAATAGTCTTAGTTTCTATATAGATTAATACGTCCTTTAAAAAGTCATCTAAGTGACATTTCAACTTAGTAACAGAAAATATTTTTCACGTGTCTTTTCCATTAGTGTAGAAACATTTTATGGAAATTAGTTATAAGAATTGTAACACGTCATTTATGTATATGGTTCTTTCTTAATTTACCTTCTTACATTTATAGATTCTCTCTATTATCGATTCATCATTTATGTGATACACCCTTTTACAGGATTTTGATTTGAGTTACTCGATAACAATATACAACTATTTTCGGTGTTAGTGTTTTGTATTTATAGAAACAAAAATAGTTGCTTAAAGCATTTTTCTTTGACAAGTTTAACGATTGTATCATTTTGTGCATCACAATTATGTTTTCATATATTTATTTATACATATTTATTAATTAATCTATTAAATTACTAATTACGTGTTATTAGTATTATTAGTATTAATTTATCAATAATTCTTATTGAATGAAAGAAATTGAAAATTCTAATCTTAATTTTAGTTTTTTTTTGTATTTATGACATTATCATTCTGTATCACCACTAGGTAACCATGAAACACAAACTTTCTTGTCTTTATTTTTTTTTATTATATCAAGTTCTCATGTTTTTCCTATACGCCCTCTGTTGAACAATAAGATAAATTTTTAATCCTTACAGCCTATAAACTTTATAAATTTGAATAATGTAATATTTTAAGAAAAATAGATATGTGCATACACGTAAAATAATTTTAAATTATTTAATTACAAGACATTATGAATATTATATTTGTGATATATTAATTAACGCTAATAATAACTATCTTAATTTTTTTACCAACAACTACTTTTTAATAGATTTATGAAAAGGTTTTACATTGTATACCAATTAAACTCTTAACTTTTAATTCGACATTCAATTCTTTTATGAAGTGCATATTTTGTGCAGTACTTCAGAGTTTAAGGATATTATTTTTGGGTAAATTCTTCCTCCACCTCCATATTAATTATAAAAATAAAAAGTTGGTTTAACTTTTTTAAAATTTTTAAATAACCTAAATGAAGTATAATGTCACGTTTTTAAATAATTTTATTTGCACCTTCCTACCTTAACATCTCTCTTCCAACTACATTACTTCCTTTCATTCTTCTTGAGTCGCAGTGCTTGAGAGAACAATTTTATCATTTGAGGGTGTGTAAGAGGGTTAACAAGAAAATTCATTATATTCAACATTTTCAGTGTGAAGATAATTTTATTTTGAGTGCACCTCCCCTGTTTTTTCATGGGTTTTATGGCTTCTAAAAGATTAGAAAAAAAATAAGCAAAAGAAAACACAACCACCACCAATAAAAATACCACAAAATTTACCTATCAATGCTCACCACCACCATCACAAGTCACCACAAGCAACCATCACCATTTGAAAATTTGCCTTATTTATGTTATGAGAGACACCGAAATAAAAATCACATATTGCATGATACAATTACGATGAAAAGAAAAACTTAAAGCGGATAACAACTCAACCACTACAGTATCATGAAAATGAGTTAAATTTTGAAAGTGATTTTCACTCTTTCATGCAACAATAAATAGAACTCAATATTTTGTACCATCTAGTCTATTTTCTCCTCTCTCTCTTTTTTATTTCTAGCTAATTAATCGGAGAGGCATATATGGTCTCAGAGGATTTCTCAATTTTCAGATCATGTTTTTGCTATCTATTATAAAATACTTTTCATTTTTCTCTTTCAATAAATTGATTTAACTTATTACAATATAACAAGGATAAAAAAAATGTTTAACTAAACAAAGTATAGAGGTTTATCAGTCCTGGGGAGTGTAAAGTTCATGTACTAACACAGGATTGTTAGAAACACATTCTTTTAACACATTTTACTTAAAAACACTAATGGTTAAAATTTATCAAAAACAAAAAAATTCAAGAAAGGGTCATTAAATAAGTTGTGACTTCTGCCAAACTTAGTGTTTTTTAATAAATTTGAACCAGCAAGAGAGTTGGTTTAAAAGAATATGTTAAAGAGTGTGATCCTAGTATTTCTGTTAAAGATATGTGTATATGCATAGATTCTTAAGAGAATATGCAACTCCAACCACTTAAAGACAAGTGTTCCACTCCACTGCTTGCAAGTGTTCTAAATCAAAGGCAATTATAAAGGAACCAAAGTACACTCACTAGTCACTAGTCTTTTGTCTTGTCATATGGTCCCAGCAACTTAGGATTCGTCAAGGCAAAGCCGGCAGCATGAATACTTCTACATCCTCTTGTTTTTTAAGTTTATTCTCTATTGGTCACATAAGCACCAAACTTACCAGACAAGACAAAACAGAATGTGTTCTTATTCTGTTCCTTTCTTTAAAAAAAATAAAATCAAAGGACTTGAAGAAAAGCATCTCTCCATTATAATACTTTTTCTTGAATGTATCTGCAACATATCTATTTCAAAGTTTTCCAATTACAATATTGTTTTCTATACTTTCACACTTTCACAGTGTTCTGGTACTGGTACGGTTAATATACTTTCACATTGCTTATAAATTGAAGTCAAGGTGAATATGTATAAATTTTCCTCTCCAAAATGATGTGAGTGTATATTAACACCTAGTATAACTAATTCTACATTTTAATCTCTCTCAAGTTTATAAAAAGCAAAATTTTTAACTTTTCTATTGAAAGGCGACATATGATTAAAAAAAATTCTTAATAGAAGATAGTCTATCCATTCACATACACCGACAATGTATGTAGATTTTATATTTGTTTAAGTAAACTTTCTCTATTAGTATTTATAAAGAAATTTACCTTTCAATAACAAATTGAGATGTATAACAAGTTTGTTGAGTTTTACTATAAATACTTTAAAATTCTTAACTGCCATGTTTTCTTATTGGTTCACACTAACCATATGCAGAACTTACCCTTTTGTTTTTCGAACAAAACACAATATTCTCTGTTAGTTATTACTCTTTTTATTGATGTATTAATTTATATTAAAGAAGTCACAAGTGATGATGAGCTACAGTCTCCAATGTAGATTAAATTCAGCCAATCATCATTGGCATTATTGAAGAAATTGCTAGATAAATTCATCTACTCTAAATTGTCTCAATTACCTATGCTAGTGAAAAGGACTAAGGAGTTGGAAGCCAAGAATATTTCTTGAAAAACATAGGGGAAGAAGAGTGGTTTCTGATGCTTTCAAGGAAAAAGGAAAAGTTGATTCTATAATTCAAGTCACAGAATTCTTCTCTAAACTTTTGGAATATGATTCCTGCATTTGCCAGTGGGACAAAAACAAATGCAGGTGCATACTCATATAAATTGATGGGTCAATTTTGATACCAAATGCAACGTGTGAGGTGAGGTGTCTCACAAAGTATAATGCACACAATTCCAATGGACAAGTGCTTTCTCCAAATCAAAAGTAGAACTGAAGAGAGCCCACAATGAAGAAAGTAGGAAGAATAACAGCTCTTTTCAAGAAGCTGCGAAATATATTGGATCAAGTTCAGTTTTGAGTTGCTTCTGTCCAAGATTCTATGCCTCACAAGGCCACTTTCCTAAGGGCATTTTCTTTATAAGGACATCATTGAGTACAACCAAGGCTTGTGCAGATCTTGTCAAGGAGAAAAAAGACATGCAAGAGCAGTTGTAGAAACTTTCACATATTTGAGTTGAAACACCAAAGAAGTGCTCTTCAAGATTACAGGACAATCATATTTCACTTTATTTATAGGGTCAGCTGTTTGGCTCCAGAAGGAGTAGTACATAACAGGTAAATATATGATTTTAAACATTATAAAATTTTGAGGACAAGCCTCTGAACAACAGTAAAGTTGTTGCCTTGTCAAAGTCGTGTTCGAGTCTAATTGGTTGCCCTTTAAATATTTTCTTGTGCATCTATATAGAGTAATAAGATCATTTTTTTTGCTTGAAAGATAATGTACTATCAGCAGCAGCAACAACCTAGAAACATGCATGCTTTAAGGATGAACAGCCCCACTGAGAGGCATATGATTATGCAAGGAGGCAATGGGACTGGTGATTCAGGACTTGTTCTCTCAACTGATGCTAAGCCTAGACTAAAATGGACACCAGATCTTCATGAACGGTTCATAGAAGCAGTCAATCAACTTGGAGGAGCAGACAGTGAGTCAATGAAAATGATAAACAGATTTTGAATCAGAAATCTATAATTTTGAAGCTAATATTGATTACTCTTGCTTTGCAGAAGCTACACCAAAAACAGTTTTGAAACTGATGGGGATTCCTGGACTTACTCTCTACCACTTAAAGAGTCATCTACAGGTAACATATTATTCCAATTACCAGAATAATTAAGATAATTTTTATTTAGTTTTGGTGATATTATATATTTAAATTACCAGTACAATTATGATAATGTTTTGTAAAGACTGAAATTCAGATAGTTAAAGAAAACACCAAGACAAAAATGCTACTTATATTGCAGAACTTGCTCACTCTTTTGTTTTAACTGGTGGACCAATTAACTTTTGTAACCAAATTAAATTTCAATGACACAAAACCTTGTTCTAGTCACTGGATATTTTTGGGGAGACAGTGTTCAAATGATTTGCATTAATTAACTTGTTAGTGCATATGTATTTGTCTTTAGCTATTAATTTCTCTTTCTCCATGGCAGAAGTACAGAATCAGTAAAAATATGCATGGACAAACCAATACTGGCAATAATAAAATTGGTGAGAGAACTTCTCTTTTAATGTGTTTTCCATGTATTTTTATTTGAATACTATGAACTACACAGGACCTATCTTTTACTAATCATATAATTTGAAAATGAATTTATCTTACCGGCATCAACCACAGAAGCAACAGGCAGAATGTCAGAAGCAAGTGGAATTCAAATGAAACATTTAAGCATAGGCCTACAGACAAACAAGTAAGAACAGTTTCCAGTTTCCATCATTATGTTCTGTCATCAAGTTTCCATTGTTAAAAATGAATTCTCTGCAATGGGAAGCAACACTAACAATAATAAGTCCTCAATCCAGAAATTCAGAAATAAATGATGCGTTACAGATGCAAATTGAAGTCCAAAGAAGACTGCATGAGCAGCTTGAGGTATAGAACATCTTTGAACTTTTATATTTAATGTATATTAATAAATTACAAAATAAGCCAGAAAACTTTTGTAGTCGCCACTTCTACTTTGAATGTAAGATTTTATGCCGAAGTAAAATATAAATACCTGCATAATGAAAATGAAAACTCATGAATCTGAACAGTAATTTCATCTGAACCACTGTTACAAGACTTATTCTTTGAGTCTTGCATCTGTTCACTGGTCTCAAAACTTTTGCTATAAGATCAAATATTTCACAGAATCCAATTTTTTCTGTTTTCAGTATACATTGGAGTTTGTAAATTGTTTCTATTCTGATTCTCTTTCTTCACTCTTTAAGCAGGTACAGCGGCACTTGCAGCTAAGAATAGAGGCACAAGGAAAGTACCTTCAGGCAGTGTTGGAAAAGGCACAAGAAACACTAGGAAGACAAAATTTAGGTGCTGAGGGAGTTGAAGCTGCCAAAGTTCAATTATCTGAACTGGCATCAAGAGTATCCTCTCAAAGTCTAGACACTAAATTTTCAGAACTAAAAGAATTACAGGGCCTGTGGCCTCATCAAACACAAGAGGGCCAGGCCACTGACTGTTCAATGGGTAGTTTCTTGACCTATAGTGAGGAATCTCAAAGAAACAGAGAAACACATAACATGAGCCTGAATCTGATAGCCTACAATGGACCTCCATTTTCAGTTTCGAAAGGTTGTGTGGAAGAGTCAGTGCATTTAAAGCCTGGTCTCACATTGAGTGAAGAAGTGAAGGAGAATATGATGTTTCTTTCCTCAACAAGTGATAGTAAAGTGGTGAAGGGAGATTTTTTACAAGAAAGGCCCTCAAGCCTCTTATCCATGAATGTTGGTGTTCTAGAAGAGGAAAAATTTGGGAGAACAACTCTTTCAAAGGAAGAAGGCTGGAAGGTAAGAGACAGCACTGAAACGGAGAGAATGGCAGTTAAATTGAACCATGAGAAGATTTCTACAGACTATAGACTTGCAAACTTTGAAGTGAAACTAGATCTGAATTCCCATGATGCTAATGATGCTTCTTCCCACTGCCAACAGTTTGATTTGAATGGTTTCAGCTGGAATTGCTAGGACTTTTAGTATGTAAAATTTGGACATGAAAAGCTAAGAAGATTTCATGCTGAGTTCCTACTCCATGAGTTTTCATTCTTGGGGAGTAACTTGGAACTAGTTTTGGCACATGCCAATTGCAACCCATTGACAATAACTGAGATGAATAGAATAATTTGTTATATCCAATAGACTGCATGCACTACATCAATCAAAAGCCAGTAGAGTATACAATATGACCCTTTACATGTATGATCTTAATTTAAGAGTTCAAAGATTATTTCAGAACTGAAATGATTAAAAAATAAGCAGTAAAAGTCTGTTTCTTTGTCACCAACATTAACTTACATGTGATTGTTGTTGGAATAAAATAGTGAAATTTTTTCTCATAATATTTAGTTTGATAACTTTTATCTGTCAGAAACTTTCTTTTGTAGCCTCTTTTACATGTTTAATTTCATTTTCCTTTTCAAAAACTCTTGAGAGTAAAACAACTGGTTGATTCGACAAAACAACAGGTTATTTTTCACTTAGTTGGAAAAACACTTTATTTTAGAAAGGATTTAAAACACATTAGCTTTAGATTCAACAAAGGAGTGGATTACAAATAAAACTACCCATATCCTCCCAAAACAAAGCAGCAACACAGTCTTGCATCACACACATAGGATTTGGATTCTTCAAAGCACAATTTGAATTCTTCAAAGCACTTGATTACTCTTGATCAACAACACTGTTATTCTGCATAGAACCTTTTTCATCTTTAGTCTTTGTACAAAAAGACATCATATTAATATTGTACCCAGTACATGTTATGACATCAAAGTTATATCCTCATGCTAACCATTTCAATTCCTCAATATCAGAATCTTCTTGACCAATTTTATCTTTAAACCATTTCAACCATTTCTCATTTGCACGAGGGTTCATTGAATTTAACAACATCTTGTGTGCATCTATATAAGGAAGAACATCATTGGTGTTGTTCAAAATATACAAATGTGCTTGGAGAAATTCATGTTGATCTTTTTGAACCACTCTCACACCTTGTGTGCCTTTACCTTCACACATTGCTTCATGCCTTGACTTTGGAACTCCTATGACTTCTACTTCTGACATATACGTTGCACAAAATTCAATTGCTTCCTCGACAAAGTATCTCTCAACAATAGATGCTTCTGGACAGTACGGATTATTCACATACCCATTGAATATCTTCATTCATCACTCAGCTGGGTACATCCAACGTAAAAAAAACAGGACCACATATTCTAATTTCCCTTACTAAATGAACAATTAGATGAACCATGATGTCAAAAAATGAAGGAGGAAAATACATCTCTAGTTGACACAAGATAATAATATCTTCATTTTCTAATTCATCCAAGTGATTAGGATCAATAACTTTCTACAAATAGCATTGAAGAATATGCATAGGCGAGTGATCACTTGTGTAACATTTTTTGGTAAAATTCCATGAATAGCAACTGGGAGAAGGTTTTGTATGAAAACATGACAATCATGAGATTTTAAGCCCATAAGTTTCAAATCTTGCATTGACACAAGACTTTTAATATTTGAAGAGTATCCTTATGGTACTTTAACTCCCCGCAGACACCCGCAAAAACTTAACTTTTCAGATTTTGACAAAGTATGACATGCTGGAGGCAAATATATTCGTTTACAATGAGGTTGTGGCTGCAACTCCAAGCGAATACCCATCTCAACTATATATTTTTATGAGCATTTATACCATTTTCTTCTTTCCTTTAATATTCAATAACATGCCAATTATACTATCACAAACCTTTTTTTCCACATCCATTACATTTATGCATTGTCTAACATCTAACTTTACTAATATAGAAGTTCAAGGAATATGGATTTCATCTTCCATATGTTTTTTACAATGTTTTTCTTATGTTTTTTTCAAAAAGTCGCATTCACATTGTAGACTTGGTTGTACGTTTCCTCGCTAGTTAAGGGTGGAGGTGCAATTTTGTCCTCCTGAGATCCATTAGAAGCTTTCTTTAACTACAATAAGGGTGATTACGTTTCAGAAACCTTCAATGACGAGTGTAAGAGGTTTTCCTCCAATGTTTTAGTTGATGGTAACTTGTGTTCTCTTCACATATCGGGCAAGCAATATGTCCTTTAACAATGTAACCACTTAAATTTCCATATGCTGGAAAATCGTTAATGGTTCAAAATAACAATGCTCTCAAATTGAAATTGACCTCTTTCATATGCATCAAATACTTCAACTCCTTAATCCCATAAAAACTTCAAGTCTTCAATCAATGGACTTAAGTAAACATCTATGTCATTTCCAGGTTGTCTTGGTCCTGATATCATCATAGACCACATCTTATATTTTCTCTTCATACACAACCAATACGACAAATTATAAATAATGACAAAAACAGACCACAAATTATGGCAGCGGAACCGAGTGCAGTGTGGTGCCACTATGGAGACAATATGGAGGCGCAACAGGAGAAGGATTGGTGGGAACGAAGAGGAAGAACATTGGCATGGAAGAGGAAGAGTGGGATGCACGAATGTATTGAAGTAGCAGTGGCCGCAAAGAGGAAGGAAATTTTTGAAGGGGTAGTGGCAACAGAGAGGAGATAAACAGATTTGGGGGCAACAGTGAAGGAATAAAAATGGGTAGAAACTCAATGAAAATGAAGGTGGAAGCGACGGTGGAAGAGTGAGCATGGTATATTACACTAATTGGGATATATTACACTAGTTGGGCTATCCAACCGGTGTAATATGTACAAAATATTTACAAAAATTTCACTGCATTTTTGTGTACACCGCTTCTCGCTTAACCGGGCTAATATGTTGTTGTAGAAAGCGTTTTTGCACTAGTTTCTTCACATTTGATGAGTGTCCTTAAAGCACTTTCTCACCCTTTAGACATTGAAAAAAACTTATTTTTTAATCTTTCAACATGGTCTAAGAGGTTGGGGCCAAATATGATGGTAAAGCTCGTAGCAAAGGACCAACCACTAAGACAATGGCCAGAAGAATACAAGAAGAGTGGGACTCAGCTACTCCAGGCTTATAAATTTTTGAAGAAGCCATGACCTAGTTGTAAGAGTTAGAATAAGATTTAAATTTCTTGTTCAAATAATATAGATTTTTGGCTTGTATTTTACCTTAAATAGACTAGTGTTAGGGTTCATAAACCTCCTTGGGATTTAATTGGGCTCAATTATGACACGTCTTAAATCTTAGGCTGGTCACATGAGACCTTGAACATATAGATTAAACACATGGTTCACATTTCCTGCACACTTGTCGTGTGACTAGCTTTGGCACCTAGATTCAAATTCAAAACTCCCACCAATTTGCTTGTAATTTGGTCGGACCCTTCATCTATAAATGAAGGTGTTGGGCTTATCAATATTCATATAGAATATATTAGAGTTATGCTACCAACATTGCAAGCAAAACTTTTCTTGTCTCCTCTCTCTAGGGTAGACACCTTGTTTGATTTCTCTCCCCTTTTCTCCAAGTGATTAGGCCTAACCTATCACTCTCCACACTTCTCATGGCATTCCAAGGATCCAATAACTCTTTACAACTCCTCTTTGCCCTCGATTCTTCATTTCTTTCACCACTTCATTCTATAATTGAAGAACCAAGCCAATTCATGGAGGTTTCAAGCTACCAAAATATGTATGCTTACCCACCTGTATTGGTGCCAACTCATCTCGTATATTCATCTCAATCAAATCTAAACGAGCATGTAGACCATACTGTGTCTTCTTATTAATGTTGATAAGTGTACCGATTAAACTATCACACTCATTCTTCTCCACATGCATTATATCGATCAATGTCTGACTTCTAACTTCAATCAATACGGAAGATCAAATTGTTTTTTCTTCCATATGTTTGTCACAAATGACCTCAACACCAGTTAATGGAGTTAGTGGACTGGCAGTCTCTTAAAGTCTATTAAAGGATTTTTTCAACTTCTGGTAAGCACGATAACTTCTAAGAAACCTCTGATGTCGAAGATATATTGTCTTCCTTCCATGTTTCAATTGTTGAGAAGCGGTGTCTTCTCGCATATTGGACATGCTTTATGATCCTTGACATTATACTCTGATAAGTCACCATATGCCGGAAATTCATTGATGGTGCAAAATAACATGACATGCATTTTGAAAGTTTCATTAGCAAACCCGTCAAAGAGTTCAACACCCTGATCTCTCGACAACTTTAAATCTTCAATTAGCGAGCTTAAATAAACATCTATTTCATTTCTTGGTTGTTTTGGACAGTATATCATCATATACAACATCATGTATTTTCATTTCATGCACAATCCAAGAGGTAAGTTGTAAATAACTAGTAAAACAGGACATGAACTGTGATTCGTACTCAAATTACCAAACGAATTCATTCCTTCAATAGCTAAACCAAGTCGGAGTGCAGTTAAAAACACCCATATTATATTTTTAAATATTTTTTAGTACTGTATTGTGCAACCACTAATAATAATATATGTTTAAGAAAAGTTTATTTGTAGTAAAAAAATGTAGAGTAACATTATGATTATGAGACTCAAGCCAAGAGATATAATGAAGTAGTATCTTAATAAGGCTTCATTCAAAGTTTGAAAAATGGGAAAATAGTATATTTGTAAGGATAAGAGATCATAAGACAGAATTAGTTATGGAGTTTCTAATCTCATGAATCATAGTTGTACAATCTATCTCTTTAATCCTGTGGAACACAACTCCCTCCATCAACTTAGAGCGTTTATATATTAAACCTTTTAAAACAATTCTGTATACAATTTTTTTAATGTTTACAAATCTTACGTGGTTATTATAATTTCTTAAAACATATTTTAACACCCTTTCCTTATAAAAAAAACGTGAGTATGGATAAAGTTATATAACATATACTTTTAATAATTTAATTTACTAATTTTACATTGAAGTTAATTTCAACATATTTATTTTGTACTTTCCTAGATATTTTAAGGAAATTCCAGTGAAAAAGGACACTTTAGGAAAATATAGTTGAAAAAAAAAAAGAGACTGGATTAGATAGTTAAGTTAAAAATGGTTAAGTGTACTCCTTAATATTAGAATAAAAAAATGCCCAAAATTATTAAAGCAAGTAAAAGTCGATGGTAGAAAATTAGCATAAAATATTTTTTATTTTCTTCTTTGTTATTTCAAAATACTATTTTCAAAACTTCATTTTCTTAAATTTGTAAATGTTTTTACATTATTAATTAATTTAAAATCATCTTATATGTAAATTTTATAATAAGTATTACAATAGTTAATATCTTACCATTTTTAATCATAATTTATAATTATATGACTGTATGAAATACTTTTTATAGTCTCGTAGTATTCCAACGGATTTCTTTTAAGAAAATAAATGCATATATTTAAGTTGTTACCTTAAATCCTAACTAACATTCATTATATTAAAAACTTACATGATTTTGGTCTCTTGCAGGATTCGTTGGTTGAGCAAAGTTCTCAAGGTAATTTAGTACCTCAAGGTCCTCAAGATATCCTGTTTGAAGTTATTGGACGACCTGAACACCCTGGTCATTTACGTGTAGCGGGAAAAGCGGTTGGAAACCAACATTATTTCAGAGCTGCACCACGACATTCATCCCCTGCCTCAGAGACCAAAGCAGAAATGGCAAGTAGGATACAACAAGAATTAATGGAGGAGATGAAAAAGGATATTGAGCGGGTTTGGTTAGAGTTTGAGGTGAAGAATTGTCTATTGCGACAGGAGTTTCTATCGTAACAACTTTCTACCGAGCCGCTTGAGCTACTTGAGCCGCTTGTTACTCCCTCTCCTCCCAGAAGCACAAGGGGAGTTGTGCAGCTCCTACAACGTCAAGGGATGATGTCATTGGCCAAATATGCCAATGTGAGTTACTGATAGAGGACGACATCTTTCCTCAGGTGGTGGCCATTGGAAAAGTCTTTCATAAGGCCACTACCTTACACAACATTCCTCTTCCCCCTGATATGGTGAAGGTAATGATGGACGAAGTACGAGTAGCTGATGTTCGTGTTCCACTACCTATAGATGAGGTAATCACTATAGTCGAGGCATTTCAAACTTTCATAGCTTGGCCCAGACACCTTGTTTGAATTATACCATAACCCTCGATAATAATTTAATTTCATTATATTAATTTATATTAATGTATTATATCTAATCTAATTTAATACAAATGTTCTTTATTTTGTAAACCAAGTTTGCTAAAGAAGCTTGCAGTTCCCATTGACAATCCTATAACTTCTTTAACAGCAGCGGCTAAAGGTATTGGTCTAGACCCTATCGAGGTTCTGTGGGATGATACCTTTTTTGGAAGAATCTGCACCTAGAAACCAAGAGCTTAATGATAAGTGTCAATGTGTAGTTTTTATGATTGATAAAATTGAACACTTTGGAAGTTAATTGTTGCTTAATGTAAGAAAATTAACCTAATATGAGAATTATTGAATCTGATTATATATTTTGAACCAAGAAACAAATGAAGAAATTTAATCTCAATTTTTGTGTAAATTGCAAATGAATATGAAGCATTGAAAGAATTATTCAAGCTGGCATTGAAAGAAAGAAAGTAAAAACTTAATTGGATCACAAGAAGATTTAGCTCAAGCTAGAGGATTTAGCTCAAGCTAAAACTGTCCA
>Ga0123342_1007912_pt1 | contig 13758 bp, 11 predicted proteins | sample Turbeawhitnodule_FD_89960 | JGI IMG/M metagenome (GOLD analysis project Ga0123342, IMG submission 89960) | Root nodule microbial communities of legume samples collected from Mexico - Turtle bean Mexico white nodule | ecosystem: Host-associated > Plants > Roots > Nodule | place: Mexico: Nepantla...
CAGTGAATAGTGGGTTCACCAATAAAAATTGAACCCTAAACCCTAAACCCTAACCTTATGCTCTAGATACCATATTAAAGGAAAAGAAAGAATAGGGTAAATCCCTTGTGTATATTGAACACACAGGGTTATGTTTATATAGGAAAAGAAACATATGGACTAAGCCCATTACATAAATATGAGATATCTAACAATATCTATAATATCTCATAATATCAAATAATATCTAATTATATCTAATAATATCTAACAAAAAAGAATATTTTTAGGCCCATCCAATAAAAGTAAAATTCCTTAGGCTAGTAAATTGTCAGAAGCTGAAATACAAACTCATAAAAGCTTACTAGATATTTGAAAACATGATTGACAGTGTAGAAATGCACTGATATATCATGAGACTATCAATATCACCGATGCGTGTAACATAAGTACAATATTAGTCGTTAGAAAGCTAAATAGTAGATGCCAATAAACTGTATTACTACAAATGTTCTAATGTGATTTTTTTTTTCTTCTGCATTGATGTATTAGATTGCAAAATTTTTTGATGCAACTCTTGCAAAAGGTGCTGATCCAAAGCTAGTCGCCAGCTGGATAATGAGTGATATCGTTGTTTTCATGAAAAATGAAATTTTGACCATAAACGAAATAAAGCTTACAACCTGAATAGTTGTCTGAGTTGATAGCTTCCATCAAAGGTGGAACCATTAGTGGCAAGATTGGGAAGGAGGTATGTTTGCTTTGGCACTGATAAGAGTTGATACAAGCATAAACACTTTCAACACTTGAACACAACAATATATTTGAAGGAAGACAACAATTCAAGGAACAAATGAATGCTAAAACACTGAAAACGAAATTAACATCACCAAAATAGAATGTTAAAACAGAATTGAACTCAAGGAAGCTTAAGGAATCAGCAATGGAGACATAGCCTTCCAAAATGATGAACCAAACTCAATAAGAGTGTTATCTCCTTATGAACAACAATGGAACAAGTTTACCGAACAAAAATTAAAGAAGAACACAATTAACCGAACAGAATTTAAAGAAGAACACAATTAACTGAACAAAATTGAATTATAGGAAGAACAACCGATTGAATGAATAAGGCACAATGAAGGAAGATGAGCTTATGTGGTTGTAGTATGGTTTGGGAATGGACACGCCACTTGGATGGTGAATGCTCCTAGATAAGTGTTGGTAAGCCGCCACTTGAATGCTCCCAATGCATCACAAGATGAGACAAAGAAGAGGAGAACAAGTCTCACACCAAATCACTCACAAATTGAGTATAGTAACTTTACTTGTATTTCAACCTTGTCTTTACAATGACCACGCATCTCTATTTATAGCTTTAGAGGGCTGAAATGAAAGTGAAACAAATTCAAAATTCCCTCCTAATTCAAAATCAAATTCAACGCCTAAATCTAGAGTCATGAGGAAGATGTGACTTATTTTCTATTTTGGCACCTCCTAATACTCCTACACCAACTCCTTAAGTCTTTGTTTTGTACATTAATACCCCTTATTTAATATCTACACCTCCCTTTTAAAGTTCTACTAAAACTACACAAAAGAAATTACAAATAGAGACATCCAATGATGCTCATTTATTTAATGTTTGGCCTTGCCTCTCATGGGTTGGACTTGGGCTTCTTGGGCTTGGGCTTCTTGGGTTTTGGCTTTGGGCTTTGGGCTTGGGCCTCCATATTAAGAGCACTAATAAGAAGAACTTCAAGTATTTTGGTCCTTGACCATTCCTCCTATTAATAGTATCTTTTTTGTTGTCATCAGGCACTAATGAGTGATGCATAGTATTCTAAGCTTCCAGGATTCTTACCCAATTTTTAAACATTAAGCTGCTCTACCTTCTTGTTTCTCACTAATTTGTTCATATACTTTACTACACTGGGAAGTCATTTGTGTTAGTGTATTCTAACTATGGACCAAGCCAAGTGTGGGAATTCTTTATAAATATGTTGATCTCTGAAGTCTAATTCGGGCTTTAATCATCAAAGTCTTAATCATCATTAAACTTCAATATTTTGTTCTTGTAAAAAACATGTCCTATTATTATGCCTATATATTAATGTACCATGTAAATATGGTAATTAGGAAACTTGGATCTTTGATTTATTACACTCATTTTATCACCATCAAGTTTGAAATATAGTTATGAGACAGTTTTTAGCATATGCTTCTCTTTGTCCTCAATGAAGTGGAAAATTAGAAAAGACAATTAGGCAGTTGTGAATGAATTATATAAATATGGGCTTATGTTGATTTTGTATTTTCTTTTCTTTTCAATTTGTTCATTTGTTTGCAGGTGCTATTTGAGCTATTAGCCAAGGTTGGAGAGGTTAAGGAACTCAGAATAAAAGGACTTGGTTAAGGTAAGTTGTAGGATTAAATTTAACTATTTATGATTTACTTGTTTGAACAATATTTTTTATAGCCCAACCAAATTTTTGTTGGTGTCTTTTATTTTATAATTATAAACATTGAAATTTATTAACTTAAACTATTTATTTTAGGATCAAATATTGGAAGTGGTGCTCCATACCTAATCAAGTAATATGATGAAGTGTTGGAAGCAAAACTGATTAGGAAAAAACAATTTGGGTTTTAATTTTAAATTATGTATCAACTTTTGAACAATTATGTGTGTTTTAATTTTAAATTATGTATCAACTTTTGAACAATTATTTGTGTTTTAATTTTCAATTATGTATCAACTTTTGAACAATATTATGTGTTTTTTAATTTTCAATGCAATGAATGAATGCTTATAACTTTATATATTATTTCATTTTATTAGTATTTTATTTTTTTATTATGAAAATATATTATGTTTAGTTTAATTGTGCGAACCAGATTATAAAAAAGTGGTGGCTAAATTCCATTTTTTTAGAATTAAGATTACGTCAATTAAAACCGATGTATTATTTTTACAATTTTATTATAATACTGATAGTTAAAAACGTCACATTATACCCTATATAATGGTGTTGGAATCCTTTTCAATGAATTAAATTGCGACAGTTATGATTGACACTACTTACATATAAAAATCACCACTTTAAACAAAGTGTTAAATTGGCGGGTGTTGGAGTGGGTAGCGTAAGACCGCCACATTAAACTTTGTGGCGACCATTTCTATGACGGTTTGGGAAACTGCCACACGCGTATATTACGGCATTTATAAAAGCTAGTTTATACGAAAATAACCGTCACATTATACAACATATTTTGTAGTGTGAGAGTTTCTCTCAAAAACTTCAAGTGTTCTTGTGCTGGTGACTCTTGGTTAGAGGTACCAGGTTCTATCATAGTGGTGCTGCAGAGAGAGTTCTGTTCTTGACCTCTTGCATCTACAATTCAGGTGTTTTCATTCCTATTATTTCTTTTGTAAAGGTGTTTGTAATTGCGCTTCTTGATATAGTTTCTTGAAGTGTGGGTGCTGTTGAAATAAGGTTTTTCAACATTGTGTTCTTTGTTCTTGGAGGGTTTAAGAACCAAGAAGTATTTGTAAATATTGCTTTGGTTTAGTGGAATCCACTTTGGTGTGAGGTGGGACTAGATGTAGCTCTTGTTGAGTTTACCAGTATAAATTGTGTGTGCCTTTCTCTCTTCTTGATCTCTGCACTTAAATTTGGAAAACTAATAATATGCGATAAAATGAATCTATTGATTTGAAATTGAATCTGTTTTTTTAGGCTGATATTGTTCTTTAAGATTTTGGAAAAATCTATGTCTGCTTAAGAATCACTAAATTTGTAAATCCTTGACTGGGTAACACAAATATTAAGGGTCTCTAAGTAATTTTTGTTCATGATCCATATTCTTTTAAAACTGGTTTCAAAGATTTGAAATTTGCTTTTTTGAATTAGGATCTTTTTCAAATATCTATGTTGCTGCTTGTTAAATCTACTTGTGTTCATATTTGTAAAGTTTGAAATTAAATCCATTGATTGTAAAACCAATCTATTTAATTTTTTGAAATGCTTATGAAATCAGAAAAATAAATCTATTTAACTCTGAATCAATATGTTATTTTCTGTAAGGATCTCTGAAAACAGTATTCTTTGCGAAAATTTTATAAGCTCAATTCACCCCTCCCCCCTCTTGAACTTAGACACTAATAAACCCAACAATGTCGTGGTGCTCACATTCGATTGAGTTGACCTCGCTTGGGGTACAAGGAGTGCATCATACACCATAGATGGAAATTCATAACTCGCATTTATTTGTTCCATTTGGCTAGGTACATAATTTTTACTGATAAAAGTGTGACATTAGTTAGCATGTCATACTTGCCACTATTTGACAATTTGAGGATGTGCGATGGGTACGCATGGAGAGCTGTCACACTCAACCACATGTACGACCAGCTGGAGAATGCTTAGACAAAGCGGTTAGGAGGTTATGTGACACTGTTACAGGTAAATAATGCACATAATTTGAATGATTTAAATTTACTTTTAATTAGATATATGAATAATATTCAATCAGAATATGGATCAGACATGGATATATGAAAATTTTCCATGAATGGAAATCAGGGATATCACTCTCACATATCAAAAGCTTCTTTCTCATGCATGCCTTTATTTTATTGAACGCCATATATATACATATATATATATATACATATATATATACATATATAAACATATATATATATATACATATATATATACACACATATATATACACACATATATATATATATATGTATATATATATATATATATAGTTGGCGTTATGCACTTCTAGATTGATGATCTTACCCATGTGGCGGTGCTCTGGAGTCCTTATGATGACCATCGCCCTAGTTACTTCTTTGAGGTGATAGTCATGTTCTCAGGATATATTTGGCTCAATACATGCTCACAACATCATTTTCCCAAACATGTTCTACATCAATTTGGGTACGAGCAAACGATTCATTGGCCTCCCCCACCTTTCGAAGGAGGTGTAGTTGTTATCATTGATGACCAATTGTTGCACTTTTTCAACAATCTTGTTATCGTGTGACACTGTGTAGTCAGATACATGCATTGGTTCAGATCAATGTCACACCCCCACATACTTCCTCGATCAAACAAAGATCGACTTATGTACTGCTGCATCATCAACGACATAATTTAGATGATGGTCAGACACGACCATCGTCACAGTAGAAACATGCTTGTCTGATGAGTTATTTCCATTATTATGTTACCATGATTTTTTGTTTTAATTTTTCAAGAGTCTAATGCACTAGTTCAATTAATGCATATTCAGGAGGATCGTCGACATTCTAAGTGCATAATCGAATGTGAACATGTGGTAGAAGGTACTCCACACAGTGCATTGCGGTTAACATGTGACGTCACAAATGAAGGAACCTTTTATACCAGACATTCACGTGTTGTACATAGCAAGAGATATGGACATAGTTCTAATACTTAGATTTTGCATTTTAAATTTAACAATGATATTGTACAAAAAAATTATCATTAATATATAAGATATTATCATCATTTATTGTGTTTACATTAAGGAAATTTCTTCTTGTACCTAACATATGTATTGGGTCACCTCTTCATAGGGGATCAAGCTAACATAATAGGTGGCAGATTCTCCTTGCACCATATCATTCAGACTTGCACCTAACACACTGACGTGAAATGTCCATTTTGTCCTTAATAATTTAAATTTTTTTCCTTTCGGATATTCATATCCGTAAGTCAAATCACAAAGTTTCGAATATACAAATCCATAACTAATATATCACTTCCGAATTTCACCATCCGAAAGCTACAACTACAACTCAATCACAAAGTAGCTAAATGATTGTAACTGTAGAAGTACTCTAGTGACTAGAGGAGGTAGTTTGTCCAATCACATAATTAGAATGAACTCTCTGGACAATGCATAATCAACCGACACCTATTAATTATGCTAAAAAAGAGTTTGGTCCCTCATTTTATTTTATTTTTCAGTTTAGTCTCTTTAAAAATTATTACTTTGATTCTGTAGAGTTTTTGTTAGACCAAATTGGTTCTTTCATCCATTTATCACTCGAATTTGACTAATTTAGTGACACGTGAGCCATGAATAAATTGTAAAAGATGTCACAACAGTTAACACTAATACAGTTACTGCAAAAAATAAAATAAAAACTAATGGAAAAACAAATTATAATGAAGAGTCATTGGCTAGAAGATGCACCTCACTTTAGTTTCCACGTGATTCATTCTTTCTTGGTGGTTGCTTCTTTCAAGGCTGCATCAGTTGTTCCGTAGTCTATTAGGAAAGATGAATTGCATTTCTATGTGTACGACGACTACTATGTTTTTCATGTATACAGAGAAGTAAAAAAATATGCTGACAGGGTTGCTAATTTAGATTTGGATTCTAGAATAAGTTTTCTTGATTGTTACATTGGTTAAGTGTTGCCTCCCATCGTTGGTTGTCATTCTTTTGTATATTTTCTTTTTCTTTTTAATGTATTTTCCTCTAGAAGTAATTGATTGTTGAAACTTTGGGGTTCCTTCACAGTGATGCTTTCTGAAGTTAACACATGAATTGGTCAAACAATGTCCAAGAAATGGAAACTACTAATAGTTTTCAAGCATAAGATAAAATTTAAACATTAGTTAGCTTGAATTGTTATATTTTTCCTCAATGGGTTTTGTACACAACATATTACACTCGAACAACCACTATTATCTGTTAACAAGAATAGCTGAATGGAACTCAGCCAAGAATTTTAATGAGACAAAGTAATTGAATGTAAACACCTGCTAAAAGAATCAGCATCAACCAGTTACGCTCATCTGAGCCTAACAGTTCAAAACACGGTTTATGACCCCAGCTAGGTATTCCAAGTTGGCTCCTTTGACAAATCCGCAGCAGTAGATGAGATAACCTTTTGGAAAGGTAATAGCAGATAATCATCTGAATATCTGGACACGAATGGTTCATGAAGCGAACAAGCTCCAGTGATGATCTGAAGGCAAATTTTCCTTGATCTTTTCAAGCCGTTTAAGGATCTCTATGAACGAAGGTCTTTTATTTATGTCAGAAGCCCAGCACTCATCTGTTAAACTAAGAACATGCAAGGTCAAATTCCATATGATTACAAATTACAAGCCTGAAGCTGCTCTAAGAAATAGTTGATATAACAGAGATAGATGAGTATTTGACTAGACTGGAACTTCTAACATCCTAATTGTAAAACATTCATAACCTACTACCAAGTGATCTCAAAATTATAGATTTCATATTTATGCTTGTTCACACTATGACTCTAGGAGTATTACCAAGCGGCACACAGCATAAGCATAAGCATAAGCATAGTTGTAAAATTTTCTTCCAAGTACGACAGAGAAGCAGGATAAAAATAAATGTCTCACTGTTGTTCTCGTAACTTAAAATCATATTCTCATTCATTATGACTCAGATCGTCACAAGCTTTAACAACTGTTCACACACTAACAATATAGACGCTGGGTTGGTGTAAAAGGAAAAGAAGGGGGGAAGTGGATGCTAAGTTATACCTCTGCAAATAGCAAACAGGAATGGGATACAAAAGGAAAAGAAATTGGATTTGAGAGGGAGGGCGGGGAACTGGATAATTAGAAATGACTTACTCTCGCAGGTCAGAGGTGTAACTCTTTGCCCGAAAAGAAGGTCTGTGTCCTTCTGCCACATATTTGGCTCCATCATATGGTTCATAATTTGAAAAAGGCGGTTCACCTTCAAGCATCTGATCCATCCAAAGAAGATTACAAGAATAGTGAATTTGAAGTTTAGAACTAGTTTCAACTTTTACAATTTTATCAAACAAAATTATAAGCCTTATGTGTGCCGAATTACCTCATACAGAATCATTGCAAAGGAGAACACGTCAACCTTCTTATCATATCTCCGGTGTTTGAAAACTTCAGGAGCCATGTAGCGGTCTATTTTTTCCCCCAAAAGAAGGAAATTTCAATTTTGTGCAGAAATGTTACTGCTTTTAATTAAAAAAATTGCATACATTCCTTCAACTTTACCTCATTTTGAAATAGCCACATTAAAATTCCAATTTCATATTAACCTTTTCTAAACCTAAATTAGGTAGACTCCTTTATGCATAAGCGTAACAAAAACCATTCATCATATGACATGCGTATTGATTAATTCATTTGATAATCTCGTACTTACTCATGATTTTATTTTATTTTTAAAATACTCTTACTTTCTATTCCTTTTAATTATTCTAAATTTTTTAATTTATGGAAAATGAAAATAAAATACAAATATTATAAACAAATTAGATGTTATCTCATGCAATGCAAGTTATTATCAGTGATTTAAACTTAATTTGAGCGGAATGGCCTGATAGCAGATTTAGAAAGTTAAGCACTCACCTCATTATGCAAGTTCAAGGTGGATATTTGAAAACAAGGTAAAGTTCATGGCATGTCTATGCATTTTTCCCTTATTAATTTGAAGAAAATTCTCATACTCACAGCTTCCAGTTTCTCCAGTCATCTTGTATACATCATGAGAACTTTGGACCTTAATAAGCTTACTAAGTCCAAAATCACCAACTTTTAAATGGTCGGCACTAGAATTGACTAAAAGAACATTCCTGAAATTTTAGGGGTAAAAAAGATTTCAACGTGTAATGCATTGTATCGACAAATAAATAAATTCCTGTCATGTTCTAGATCATGTTACATACTCTAAATCAAGGAGAAAGAAAAATTGAAATCAATTTGTAAGAATAACATATTTACCTTGGCTTTAGATCTCGATGAATAATAACATTTGGTTCATTGTGAAGATAGGCCATCCCTCTACAAACAATATTCACAAAATATAGATTAGAATAATAGTTAGAGTCAATGAAGCTTCATGCTTTCAAATGTTTAGATTTCCTAACAATAGTTTATCAGCATTGTTAGAATACATGATGCTCTATGATGGGCTTAGTTATGCATCTGACAACATTCTTGAGGGCCGCCTCCTCCCCTAATCACCTCAAAAAGAATAATCAGTTTCTTTAACAGAGAAATAACAGAAAACTTCAATGATTTTTAAGTGAGTTTGTGAATAGAGTTTTTGTTTGAAACAAAAATGGAAAGTTAGGATAGCATTTTCCTGTATCATCATACTCATCATACACAGCAAAACTGACTATGACCAGAAAAAAAAATCACGTAGAAAATCATATCAAAGGGCATATATACGTCTTAAAAGTGTTACTCTATGTAATTTCTTCAATACAGGTACAAAATCAGTATTCTTATTCCTTAGGAGGAACCTTGGGGTCATAGTCTAAGTCAAGGTTAACATTAGATTGCATCAATGGTAGTGAGAAGTAAACAAGCACCAAGACTTGGTACGTAAGAAAAGCCAGACAGCCTATACTTTTAAGCTATAACCAATTCCATCAAAACTTGTAGTTCACTTATCAGCAAGTGAGGAAGTCAGATTTAGGTGAAAGGTGATTGAGTTATTTGAGTTGAACAGCTTGTTTGCATCCCTTCATAACACTGACAACGTTTGGTTTTTTATTTTATTTTTGTAGCAGATAAAGAAAAGTACATCATTGACATGGGTAGAATACATTGTCTAAACAGGGGATGGAATATCTTAGAACATGGAAAAATGCAGTAAACTTCCCAGGCCATCACCTTGAAGCATCCATAACCAAAACATCAAAGAAAACCATAAGCAGAGTCCAATACAATTTCAAATAAGTTGAGGCAAAGAGACACCCATAAAGATACAAGACTTTTACAAGGTCACGCACATCAGTCATTCACAATATCCTATAGTAATTGCATTGTAAAGCTAGACGGTAAAACACTATTTTCTATACCAATGCTCAAGTTATGAGCTTTGGGAGTTCATTTAAAACAATAATCTTTTATTGATTTTGATGTTGCTTGGAAACTTCTGGAAACTTTTTAGTAGGTTTGGCTAGCTTCTTTTGAGATTGGCATATCTTCCGTCCATCCATTTCAGTAAAGTAGAGGGCAACGGTGTAAAGTCCTATGCAAGAGTTCTCTCCTTGCAATCCCAGGTCTTTGATGGGGTCAAATTTAACAGTTGTTTCGACTTATCAATCACTGTCACCCGAGAATTATCCATTTTAGGAGTGATTTATAATTTATAATTGTATAGCAGATTTACAGAGAGGTTGAAGAGATCTAGGGGTTAATGTCTCTCTTGCTTTGAGGTTTTCTGATTAAAAATAAAGGAAACATAAAAAATGACACACCATACCGAGCAATATCCAAGCCAAAGTTGATAGCTGTTGATGGACTAAGAGAACCTTTGTCCTTGAGGTACTTATGAAGATCGCCCTACAAATGACAAGAAATATTGAATTTAGGAAAGTTCAATCTTAAAGCACAAGATTTCGTAAGTTCAGAGCATCTGAACCTAGGTGTCTAGTCATATGCATTCACGTACTCCTCTTAGATACTCAGTAATTAACATAAGGGGCTTCTTGTCTGTAACAGCTCCAAGAAATTGAACAACATTAGGGTGTCGAAGTTTCACAAGTAAATTAACTTCGTGCCTGAAGTCCTGACTGTATTAAAAAGTAATCAACAAAAAATAAAAGGATAAGTGACTGAAAAAAATGTAAGATAGAAAAAATGGTCGCTTTCTGAAAATAGACGAGCTTAATCACAAGTTTGTCTGTGTATTGCCTTCTCTCTCCTTTTGATTATTCATATTTCATTTTTTAGGGTTTTCATTATACATGGGCTTTAAATAAGCCATTTTGCCCAAAGAGGTAGCTGGTTCAAACAGAACAAACATCATCGCAAGAAACAGTTTAATTATTGAAATGGTTACCCATAGCCAAGGGGTCCAGAAGTAGACAATTTTAGTTTGCAAAGGACAAGTTCATTTTTTGAATAAAGAAGTAAATGTCAAAGTCAAATTTACAAAAAACAAATTTTAGAAATTTTTTGGAGGACCATGTCTGCCTTCTCAGGCTCCAAGTGGATTTACCAGTAGCCCCAAGTAAGCCTTGACAGAAGACAGATTATAGCAAGGTATTTGTTTTAACACATTGATCGACCACAGGCACTCAGAAGACTTTTACATCACCGATAATCTGTTAACTATATAGCAATCAAATCAAGAAAAATTCTAGAAATTAAATAAAGGATCTTACATCACCAATCTATCATCTGACAGAGATGGAAGAATACGTTTGACGGCAACTGGCGTTCCACGCCAATGGGCTTTTAAGATCTCGCCAAAGGATCCCTTCAGAAAACGCACCCACAATAAGACCAAACCTCAAGAGCAGATTTGGTTCATCAACAGTATAAATGCAAAGTTCAAGTAAAATGACAGGAGCAGTAAAGCAATCGCGTAGAATTGACAGCAAGAAACACAGTGCATACAGAAATTCAAAAACTTAGAAAAACCAAGATAAATAAATTAAAAATAATAAATTACCAGATTATCATCATGAAGAGTGACAATTGAAGACTCAAATAAGTGTACTCACATACGATAAATCTATGATAAAGACAACAGTTTCATACTTACAACTCTACCACCATAAATACAGTGCAAGTTCTAAAATTCACAGTAAGATCTTGATACAGTACAATGCCAACGAGATCAAAAAAATATAGAAAACACCTTTCCAATGCAAACTGAATGAGAGAAATCCAGCTCAGATGGGTCAACTTCCCAGTCACATTTGCTAGGCAATGGGGGAAGAACAGGGCTATGTTCACAATGACTTCCAGTTTGGCCCTACGTGATCAAACATCAAACTCATCAAGAATTACAACACATAGGCACATTAGTATCACAAACACATTCTTCCCTCCTTTTCATGAAATAGAAAATACATTTTTATTTTATCTTTTGGTTTGAGACAACAGGTATCACTCTCCTCATAAGGCAACATGATTAGAACTGAAGAGGATTTGATTAAGCTCGAACAATCTGTGTCAGTGTCAGTTAATCGACGTGCTAACATTTCTATTTTCATTGTTACAAAATAAAGCCCCTTCCATTGAATATACTTACATAAGACAAGCCTCCATTTAACTTCAAAAGCTCAATCATCGCCAATTTTTTAGCTCCTTCTGCATCAGCCAAAGGCTTTCCAGAACAAAGCAACACTAAATTATTCATCAGAAAAAGTAAAATCTTCTTTAATTAACGAATCAATCATTACACGACATACATCGAGAGGAAGAGAGAGAGAGAGAGAGAGTACAGTGTTTTTCCAACGATCCAAAGCATTGATGTCAGCACCGAATTCGAGCAAGCAATTACCAACCTCGACCCAACCGTGGAGCGAAGCCACGTGCAGCGGCGTACGGCTGTCGTAATCCCTAGCCTTCACCAGCGATGGATCCTCCTCGAGAAGCTTCCGCACAGCCGCAGCGTCGTTTTGGTGCGCGTGCCACAGAATGAGAGACGTTCGACTCACCCGAGCCTTCTCCTTCGCCGCCGTGCCGGAAGTTCCGCTGCTGCCGGTGCTCATCGCCGATTGCCGCCCTCCTCAGTTGCTATGCTTCGATCACTGCTCGCGAAATGCAACGCGGAAATCAAATGCTGTAAAACGCACATGCAAATGAAATTGAAGATCAGAAACGGTTCCCTGTAATGTGCAATGTTCTAATTTGTGGCTTTGTTTCTCCTTTTTAGTTTGGTGGTGTCATGTGATTGTGTAGTTTCTGGCTCTCGTATCAGTTTTATTAGTTATTCAGCGTTTACTAATTCAACTGTTTTTTTGTTTTTGCAAGTGCTTTAAATTAATTAATTAATATGTTTGGAATTTAAAGATTATTTATTCAAGTGCATTACACTTTAATTAATCAATTGTATCCTGATTAAATTCCATATTCGAATTCCATTTTTAAATATTATCTTCACTTTGAAGCATTTTTTTTCTGTTTTTTCTTGTTAGGATCAGGTGTGGGGTATATCCTGTTTTTGTATGACACCTTTCTTCCTCCTTTTACTATTTTAATATATTCACACTTTATAGATTGCCACCAGTTCAATTTATACTATGAATTCAAATTTTATACTTTATACATTTCTTCAGTGGAGAACTTCTGTTCATACTGAATTAAGATTATGATTTCATTTTAGACTAAACAATTACTATGATAATGTTGTGTTATACTAATCTTATAAATTTAAGAAAAAGTTTAAATGAACTTTTCAAACATTTTAGAATTCTAAATTTAAATAAATTAATCTATATATCATTATTATTTAAATCTCAAGACTAGAGCCAAATTAAAATATAATAATTTTAAAGACTTGCATAAAATCTTTTAAAAAACTTACTTATTTATTTATTTATTTTAGTTTTCAAAAATCAATATGACAAAATAATACAATTTTAATAACTAAATTGAATGTTTTCTCTTCATTTTATCATATTACTGCTAAGTCAAATAAAAACTATATATTAATTGTAGGATGAAATCATTCACAATAGAATAGTGGAATCTTCTTATTTAGATCAACATACTCCAATTCATATATACGATGAATTATATCGTAAAATTCGTCTTCTCCTCCGTCAATGACACCTTTAACATACAAGTCATTATTGGTTGTTTTCTTACCACCAATTCATGCTTTTTGTTTCGTCCGGTTGACTGGGACGTCTTCGTGCGCGACCTCAACCGTCAGCTAGGGACTCCTTCCCACTGGTTACTTGTGGATTCCTGCAAAAAGAGGACAAAAGGGCGCCCTAGCGGCCGTTTGCAC
>Ga0123342_1007913_pt1 | contig 13757 bp, 9 predicted proteins | sample Turbeawhitnodule_FD_89960 | JGI IMG/M metagenome (GOLD analysis project Ga0123342, IMG submission 89960) | Root nodule microbial communities of legume samples collected from Mexico - Turtle bean Mexico white nodule | ecosystem: Host-associated > Plants > Roots > Nodule | place: Mexico: Nepantla...
ATTTTCACAAGTTTTGCTAGAGGATAGCCTTGGTTTGCACAAAATTTCTGAAAAATTCTCCCGAAATGGTTTTTTCCCGAAATTCCGCGTAAGAATCTCCACTTAATTTGGGACAATACGCGAAAGATTTCAGGTCAAACAGATGAGTATTCGCCAAGGAAAAAAATCAAACAGTTTCACACACGAACGAACCTTCCTTTCAGCCCGGGCAGTGTTGAATTAAAAATTTATTTCGAATCTTGTGGGACGAGTCTGGGACTTAAATCTCAGCCAAAACCCAATAGACACAATGACGAATTTCTGGTAGAAATTTCAAACCAAAATACCGAAGGAGTAAGGTGCAGTAAGTCTGAGATCGAGAGTGAACAAAATTGGTTTTCGGAAAACAAAACGTCCTGGCTTTTCTTCCCCGTATCTTCCTTCTGTGGTTTGTTTATGGACGTGCCTCCTTACCTGGGTGCAATCAACATACGAAAGTACTTGTGTGAATTTTTTCAGCGCAATACGGACCCGGAAAAAAATTGCAGAAAGTAGAGCGGAATTTCACAAGTTTTGCTAGAGGATAGCCTTGGTTTGCACAAAATTTCTGAAAAATTCTCCCGAAATAGTTTTTTCTCGAAATACCGCGTATGAATCTCCACTGAATTTTGGACAAAACACGACAGATTTCAGATCAAACGGATGAGTATTCGCCTAGGAAAAAATCAAACAGTTACACACACACGAACCTTCCTTTCACCCCGGGCAGTGATGAATAAAAAAATTATTGCGAGTCTTGTGGGACGAGTCTCGGCCTCAAATCTCAGCCAAAACTCAATAGACACAATGACGAATGTCTGGTAGATATTTCAGACCAAATTACCCAAGGAGTAAGGCGCAATAAGTCCCAGACCGAGTGTGAACAAATTTGTTTTTCCGAAAACAAAACGTCTTGGCTTTTCTTCCCCGTATCTTCCTTCTGTGGCTTGTTTATGGACGTGCCTCCTTACCTGGGTGCAATCAACATACGAAAGTACTTGTGTGAATTTTTTCAGCGCAATACGGACCCGGAAAAAAAGTGCAGAAAGTAGGGCGGAATTTCACAAGTTTTGCTAGAGGATAGCCTTGGTTTGCACAAAATTTCTGAAAAATTCTCCCGAAATGGTTTTTTCCCTAAATTCCGCGTAAGAATCTCCATTGAATTTGGGACAAAACGCGACAGATTTCAGGTCAAACGGATGAGTATTCGTCCAGGAAAAAAATCAAACAGTTTCACACACGAACGAACCTTCCTTTCAGCCCGGGCAGTGATGAATAAAAAATTTATTTCGAATCTTGTGGGACGAGTCTGGGGTCAAATCTCAACCAAAACTCAATAGACACAATGACAAATGTCTGGTAGAAATTTCAAACAAAAATACCGAAAGAGTATTTTTATATATTAATCATCATTGTCATCATTTTGCCAAGACTGTGTATTCTAATTAAGAACTTATGCTTTAAGCGGTAAAAAACAAAGTTTATTAGATTATTTAGTATAAACATAAATAACACTTTAATTAATTTAATAAATGAAGTGTATGTATCCGTATTTGTAGTGTATATATTTATTTTTTATTAGACAATTTTATCTTTTAATAAATAAAAATATTTTATCTATTTACTTAATAACATAAATAATTGAATTATTTTATTTTATTTTAAAGGAACTAAATAAATTTCTTTTTGAACAGTTAATTAATAGTTTTACATTTTAAAAGTTACGAAAAGACATTTTTGTACTCTGTAATGGTGGCCTGTTTGGTAATATCAGGGATATATACTGGTTAAAGTTATATATTACTTTTAAAATCAAACTTAACTGATTTCACATTTGTCCTCATAAAATATTTACACATTTCACTCTAGAGTTGCAAAATGAAAATAAAATACAAAGTAAATCTTAGCATTAAACATGTAACACATGCATATTATAAAAGCAACCATTATGTATTATCTATATATAAATCTCTTTCTTGCATTTGAAACTTGAGAGGCATAGTGAAGAGAGAGTAAACAGAAAATAAAAGAAAAAGAAGTTGTGAATCCATATTGATGTGTCATCATACTGCAACTGTTCCATTTAAGTTGGAGAGCTGAACCCCATTTGGTTTCAAATCATGATCACCATCATCATCTTTTTCACTGTTGCAGGAAGAGTAGCAAGCATATAGAATGAGCTGAACTAGTCCAGAGATTGCACCAATACCGTTACTGATCTGAAATAATATATATAAAAAGGTAAGGGTAAAAATGAAAACAACTTTAATAATGATTCACGCTAATTTTTATATATGCATGTCAATGTTATAGGAGTGGACATATTTTTAACATTACTTTTATCTGAATCTTTCAATTTTCTTACCACATCGAATTTATCATATATTAAAATGATAAAAAAAATTAACAAAAACTAGGAAATTGATTGTGGAATAGGAAATGAGTGTATATCAGGGAAGAGTGAAAATAATGATAACAAATGGGTTGGGTTAAAGACTAAACACTAATCTCTGACACTATGGTTCGTTTTGGGAGAGTAGCGTTCACGTGATGAAAAAAATGAGAATGAAACTAGTTTAAATTAACTTATTTACATGAAAATAAAAGCAAAATGTAAAGAAATAAGAAAAAAAGACAATTGGGTTTGTTTTAAAAGATGAAATTACCTTCCTCTTATGATACAATCTATCTATAATGTAAAGTTGGTAAGATTTCATGATTAAAGCGCAGACGAAGTAGAAAAAAGGCATAACACCAAATAGAGTAATCAATTACTTAATTAATTAATTATGATATATATATATAAATTAATAAAATATCAATAAAATTAAAATCAAACTGTTATATAAATTAAATATTAATAACAATATTAAAACTGTTATTATAATTAAAAATAATCATATTGTTACTAATATTAATAATAAAATATAAAAAAATAACAATAATAACTTTATAAAATACTAATAACATTAATGTTAAAAATATTAATAATAATTAAATTAAATTAAATAATTATAAAATTAAATATTTATAAACAATAATGAATAATAATAATAATAAATTTATAAAATAATAATAAAATAATTATTTAATAATTATTTAAAATTAATTTATAATATTAAAGATAATTTAGTCAAGAAATTTATATTATAACTATTTTTATTGAAATTTTATTTTATTTTTAATTTTATTTTATAAAAGTAATTTTTTTTACATTTTTACATGCATAAACAATTTAAAATAATTTGTAATTCTTTTTTAATCGAGTTCATATATTGTAAAGAATAACACTTTAACCAAATGCAGATAACAAGTATAATAATTTATGATCATTTCTTATAAATTCATCTTAAATACAAGATATAAAGATATATAGTAATTTTATAAATTTATCAAAAAAATATATTTTATCTATCATATTAATAAAATTATTCACAAACTCTTCCTTTATATTTGGTTTTAAATTAATTTTAATCACAAAGGTAAAACTATAATCTTACAATTTTATTAATTAATTTTTTTTTAACAATCACACTCATCACATCACTCATAACTTCTTATAAATTTTTCTTTAACTTTCCACTATTTTTCTCTCCATTTTCATTATTTTCTTTTTCTTCTCAAATACATTCCTTTAAAAAAACACACATGTTAATAATGTTAATAAGAATGTAAAAAAGAAAAAAAAAAGATAAGTTCTTATTTATATATAAGCTTCAAATTAAAAGTAGTGTTTATTTAAATCTCAATTCATAATATTTCTTCCACTAGTTAATTTTATATTAAAATACTCTTAATTATCGTTAATAATAATAATAATGGAAGAATACATTGTCAAATATTTAAAACAAAAGAAAATGTATTAATAATAAAGATAGTTATGAGAAAAAAATATAAATTTTGGACAAATTTATTGTCATTGACTAAATGAACTATTTTATCTTCAATATGGATCAATTTAACTCTTTTTTTTGGTGGATCTGTATAGATGACCTGGTCATTAAATTAATTTGAATCCATTTCCCCTTTAAATAGGTTGTTTTTCTAATCAGATTTTTTGTATTCACATGTCATGATTTAAATATTTTCTAACCAAATTCTGTCCGTACACACATCATGATAATATGATTCCTTTAACTACTTGTTTAAGACCCTGAATTCATTCCCACTCAAACCAACCACATTTGTCATGATTCACCAGAAATAGAAACAATAAGAGGACAACAAGGTGAGAGGTGAAGTTGATACTTACCAGTACATAAAGGTCAAAGGGGTGGATGAGGGCATAAGTTGTCCAACACACACCATTAAGAAAGTTAGCCAAAGAGAGCCAGAATGGCATGTATTTCACACTCTTAGTTTTTATGACCTTTGCCTGTTCATCATGCATACATAGACACATATATAATATGGTGTGAAAAATTGTTATACATTAACTATTATGTATATGGCTCCATAATCAAAGTTATCTGATAGAAATTTATTAAATAGAAGACTTACCATAACTGTAAGAGGAGAGACATACATCATAACATTGAAGATATCAGAGAGAATACCAACCACTAATGACCTTTTCTTTGTGCCATGCAGTGCCAGCATTGTTACAAGAACAACGGCAGCAAAGAAAATAAGCTCGACGAGAAGAAAAACCAGTATCTTTTTCTGAAGTGAGGGAAGAGACAGTGAGTGTTAATGAGAATATATTCAATTTCAAGTAATCAAATATAGCAGAACATTTGAAAAGAACAAAAGCTCTTCTTTGATCTTGGGCATCTCTTTAAACAAAATATAGAATTGATTTGGCAGGTATGGTAACCAATTGTGTTTCTAGTTCTAAAATATAACCAATAAAATCTATGACTCGTTACAAATCGACAAAATCAGCAATACTGAACCCAGATGATTTTCATCCAACTTAATCCTGACTTTGCATATATAATATATATTTAAGTTGCAATGAGTGGTTAATATTTTCCCGTGAGAGGACTATGTAAAAAAGAGATCGATGATTGATACATACACTTGAAAGATGAGTGCAAAAGAGTCAAAAAGAGAGCTAAATATAGGTGATTCTGGACAATAAAAGGTATTAAAGTGGGACCATGTTATATGATGGAAATGTTGAAATGAATGGGCATAATGAGAGGGAAATGATACGCACCCGTCCTTTGTTGGAGGCATAGATATAATATATGGTAAGATAGAAAAACTCAAAGACAAGGCCAACACTATTGATAGTGAGAACCAAAATGCTGTTTGGATGCACAAAAGGCATTCCATAGAAAACCCAAAAAGCACAGTTCAGAAGCGTTGCAAGGTACGGATCCGGCTTGAACTCCTCAACACTCTTCTTCTTCACTATTCCATAGAAAGTTGGCCTGCACTTCATTTCAAAACGAAATCAAAATTTCCACTAAAATTATCATCATAAACGCGAATAAATTCATCTAATACCACCATTTCTAATTAGATAATAATACAAACATAAACGATCATTTTATGCAGAGTGTTATATGAGATTAATTACTGAAAGCGACGTCTAACAAATAAAAAAGAATAAAAAAGGAAAAAAGAAAAACAGAGTGAAGAGAAAGAAGAAGTGTTTGTTTACGTACGCAGGTGAGAAGAACAAACCAAAGGAGATGACATTGCCTGCACAGAAGATCACGATGACGCTAAACCGATTAACATTTGTTTAGTTTACTTTTCAAGCATGATTACGAAGAAAATAGAGCAAATTCAGAATATGCTTCAAATTAATATTCCAAATTGTTTCACTACGCAAAAATTGATGTTGAGATTGAGAGGTTGAGAAATTGAGAAAAGGAAGAACCTATTATTCCGACGACGTTTCGAGCAACTGCAGGGTTCACCATTCTGAAACTTTTGCTTTTCTGCAGAGAGAATTAATGGCGCAACAGAAAATCACAGAATGGAAGAGAGAGTGAGAAAGAGAAAAAGAGAATGCATGAAATGAGATTGGGCACTGGTACAAGCCAGAGACAGCTACATATACTTACCTACTAGAACTTTCCTTTTATATTTCTGGAATGATATATATTTAAAGCAAAAAAAAAAATTACATAAAATTGAGTTATGATTTTTAACCTAAGGTTGAATTTGAATGTTATCACCAAGATAATTTTAACCTAAGGTTGAATCACATATTTTTAACAAAAATTAATCATGAATGAAATTTGTGATTATTTTAAGCTCTAATGATAGACATAAAATGGATTTGCAAAATATATTTTGACACTATGAATACAGAGACACTCACACGGACATGGAGATACGTATAATCTTTAAAATGTAGGATACGGATACACGGATTTATATATTATATAATTATAAATTATATAAATTGACAATAAAGATTTATGTGCACAAGTATGTTTTATATTATTTTTTTTGAGCAAAAAGATATTTTTCATGACTAGTTCAAAAAGATTTATTTTTTATTTTTATAATCGTAATAAAAATTTATACAATAAGTTTGAGTTTTTAGAAAACTAATGTATTTTTTCTTTTTAAAATTGTGTTAGAATCATACTAGAATTGTTAGAAATCAAACAAATACTTCTTGAATTGGACACTTCAAGGATACGTATCCTACAAGTGTCATACAAGTGTCTGATACGAGTATCTGACACTGACATGCCATTTAAGAGGAGTGTTCGAATTTTATAGGTGAAAACACTCATCTCATATTTTAATAATTTTTTTAATTTAAAATATTATTATATTATTGTAAATATTTGTTAAATATGTGTTTACTGGTGTTAAAAGAAACTTTTCTCTTTGATGTCGGTGTTCTTCTTTCATCTTCTTGGTTCATGGAATTAATGCATCTTATTCAGCAATGATAAATATTTTTTGCACAATTAATTATGCATTGAATGAATTCTTTTAAATAATGTAGTTACATTTAAAAAAAAAAGATATATATAACTGATTAAAACAACATTTGAAAATTAAATAAAGAGAAGTCAAAGAGTATATATAATTTATAATTGTAAATAATTTAATAGTATTTTTTGTGTGTGTAAACTTTTAATGAATAACACTTAAATAATACTTTAAATATATTTTCAACCCCTATAAAACATTTTTCTTTATTTCCCATTTTCTTCTAAATTTTAAATTATTATATATATACTGCATACTAATTAATATTTTCTTTATGAATTAGTTCGTTTTCTTTTTGCTAATTACTATTTATAAAAAAATATTTATTAATGGGTGTGCTTACAGAAAGATGTAATTATTATTTGTTTAAATATATAACAATTACAAATAACGAAATTGAGACAAAAGTAAGATATTCGTAAACGTTTCTCAATTCACTAATTGTTTTTAATATGTACGAGAAAACCTTAAATAAAAGATAAAGTGAAATGTAGAGAGTAAGACACATGTAAACTAACTCAATAATAAAATGAATAATAATGCATTGACTTCTTTTAAATTTTCAAAAATTTTCTTGAATTGATTATAACTAGGGAAGTTATCACATTTATGGTAATAAAAAACAATGGATACAATTAAAATTTTAATTATTATAATAATTATTATGGATAATGTATTACATATATTATGAAAAAATATAAATGAAAATAATAATGACATGCGAAGAATATATGAAAAGTAAAAAGTATGCACAAAAGAACAATCTAAAATTAATATTTATTATTAATTCGTATAGATTAAATATTTTTTTTATGGATGTCTAAGAAATAATAGCAAACATCTTCTACCCCTTACAAGTTCCATTTATTAAAGTCAAAATTCTACTTTATTAATAGGAAAGAACAGAAGGAAGCAACAAATTAGGTACACCATAATTTATTTGAGTGTGTTGAGTATCTAAACAAGTGGAAAGTAGTGAAAAAGAGAGACAAAAAGAAGTTCTTCCTCTAATATTGAAATGGGTGGTTTTTGCTTATAAAGATGAAATTATCCTTGTTATAGATAAGAACTACTTGGTTGGTTTCATCTTTAAATGTCCATGACAATTTGTTTGTGATAAATTAGTTACAGAAAATAATTTCTTTTTGCAAAAAGAGGTTTTACAAAAAGAGAACATAGAAAAATATTTTAATATTTGTCTTTATAAAATGATAATTTGTTTTGTTTAAGAATGTACTTTAACATTGAATTGGAGCAAAATGTTATAGTACCGATAGAGATAAACATCACAAATTATCGAGGATGTTGTAAGAAAAAATAAGTGCAAATCAAAGTTGCATTAAATAAAACAATCAAGTTAAAGCTTGTCAAATGAAAAAGGGGACGCATAGAAGTTGAAGTTGAAGTTGCTCAATTGACTATAAACAATCTCTTAAAGATTACTTATTTTCCAAAGCACTTAAAAGTTTTTCATCGAGAAGAACAATAACAACAAACGAGAGGATATATTATGTCAAGTCGTTGTTCATACTAAAAGCACTCTTTTAAGTCATTGAAGTTGCTCAACGACTATAAACAACCTCTTAAATATTACTTTTTTTTTCAGAGTCTATTTAAAAGTTTTACATCCAGAAGAAGAAACGAAATCATATATTATGTCAAGTTGTTCAAACTAAAAGCAATCCTCTAAGCCAAAGAATAGATATTAGAAAATATATCAGACAAATGATTTAGAGAAGTTAACAAGATATATCATATGAAAGATTTTTTTTATGATTATTTTATAAATTAAATCATTGTCTTAGCCCCATCAACAAAATAATATTTATAAGAAAATAAGTTTGATTAACTCACGGTTCAACTCTTTCTTATTATGATTTCCCTATTTTTCATAATGTATTATATAATGTTAAATGAATTATGATTGGAAATAAATATTTGATAATGGAACGAAATTTTTTAGTAATAATTTATATGAGTAGTTGAATAATAAATCATATTAAGTTAATTTATGAGAAATCACAAATGTATGTTTCAATGATGTTAAGATCCAAAATTTATAACTTTATTTTTTTTTATCAGCAAAGAAATTTATAACTTTATACGAATTCACTTTTTGCTAATAAAGTAAAACTATATTTATTAGTATAGTGTACAAACATTAAGTGAGATTTTAAGTTATATTAATATCCTAATTTTATATATATATATATATATATATAAAAAAAAGAAAGGAACTGTTAATTATGCGAAATTAAAAAAAAAAAGTTTCAAGTTTAATGTGATTTTCAAAAGTTTAGGGTTTAGAATTTTAATTAGATGAAACAAGTGTTGGATTTGTGATACTAAATACCTAATGTTGTGTTCTAGATTTTGTCTGTATACATATAATAATTTATCATCTAAATTGATTTATTTTAGTTTGTTTGTTTTGAATGTTATTTGTCTTGTAGTTTGATTTTTTGTAATCGTATTTTATTATAAAAATATATGATATCACACTATTATGGATATAGAAAAATAGATATAGGGATGGTTCATATATCTATATAATATGTTTTCTTATTTTTTAAATATAATATATTTGAATTTATTAAATATTATGGATAGTAGAAATTCTCGTAAATTTAATATTTAATTTGAGAAAGTGCGTCACCAACGAAAATGATGGTTAAGTGTCGTTAAGTTCTTTCATATATTTTATACACTGAAGATTTACAAAAAAAATAAATAATATATTAAAACTGTGAATTCATTTTTTTCAAACCACATGAGATATTAATTTTAAAAATAAATTATAAACGATTTAAACATTGAAAGTCGGAATTGGAATAATGAATTTTTTTTTTGTGTTAAATAAAACTGATTTTGAAAAACAATAATTTGTAGAGTGATTATTTTTCTAAACCAAACACACATTCCAAATTATTCTAAAGTATTGAATTAAATTACTCAAAGTAGAAAAGTGGAACCTTAAATTATTTGTTACATTAAATGAAGATGGGGGCACAAAAGTAATCTTTAAGTCATGTGACTCTCATTTTAGAGCCACCAATTTCCACTTTTTCTTATCTTAAAGAAATTATATTTATTTTGGAAAAAAAAATCACTTTCATACTTTATTATATTTCTTACACATCAAAAATATTTAAATACTTAAAAAGTATCAGCTATCTTTTAAAATAATTGGTTTAGTAATTATAACTAGAAAAAAATTCTACTTTTTTTTTAAATTTCTATAAAACATATTTTTTTCTACAAATATTATAGAATAAAAATAAAAGGATAAAATATAAATTTCAAATATTTTTATATTCTGAAATTTTATATACTGAACCACTTTCATCTAATTTCTGTATCATAATTTGATTTAACTTATATGCATAAGTTGATTTAACTTATATGCATAAATTGATTTAACTTGTAGAAACATTTTATATTTTTATTTTATTATCTTATAGGTAGAGATAAAAATAAACGTACACCAAATCCAAACCAATTTTTTTCCAGAAAAAATAAACATGGTAAATCTTTTAACAAATTTTATACAGTTTAAAAATATAATAAGGATTGAGATTTAAAAATTAGATATAATACGACGACATATTTTAAAAAAATATTTCTTATTAATATAATTATTATATTATTTAAAAAAATCATATTAAAATTATATACTTATTTGAATTTTTAAGATTTATGTAAATATTCAAATATATAATTTCTTGAAAAATAAATTTGTAACTTATTTAGGAGAATCTTTATACTTATCACAAATATGTCAAGAGAATCTTTATACTTATCACATATATGTCAAATTATTATACGCTTGATTTTTATTATTATTAACAAATAATAAGAAATAAAGTATTTAAGGAATGTTCCAACCATAACATATTTTTTTTTAATTTACAAAACAAACAAGCAAATTCAGATTTCCTATAGGAAAAATGACAATTCACACTATAAAATCTTATATAATTTATTTTACTATTCTATCTTAATATATACAACTATAAAAAAAAATACTCAAACAAACTCGTAAAATACCATATTATTTGTTAAGTATAATGACATGTGCATTTGAGAAAATAATTATATGTAGAAGAATATTAAGTTTCCCTTTTAGAGATAGTGACTCGTAGTCAACATTTTCATCAAGACAAATGTCTATTATATGGAAAAAAAATTATTTTCTCCTAAAAAATACATTACATGCCTAAAATGAAAAAAAAAATTGCTCCTAAAATAAAAGTAAAATACAATAATAATTATATAATTTATGGTAGGTGAAGAATTATATTTCCAGGTTACAGCAATGAAAGATTGGTTGTTACTATCATGTTCATGAGTATGATTCTTTGTCTGCATTATAACAAAAAAACAAACAGAAAATGCTAGCAATGTAAAGTGTAAATGTAAGCACACACTAAAATAAGAGAGAAGAAGGAGAAGACAATGGAGCACACACCTTTTTCTTCAGTGTTTGAGTTGCTTCTCTCTGCTATAAAATTCTGTGCTGAGAAATCTTCGAAAGAGGTTGTGAATGATCATACAAAAACATTCCAAATGTATTTATAAGCAAGTGAGTTTGTGTAAGAGAGATAAGAAAATAAAAAACTATAGAACACTTATTTTTTTTTTATCAATAAAAATAAATAAATAAATATAAATCATTTAAAGAGTGATTCTTCTTATAAAAAAATAAAAAAATAGGATCTCACCCCACATTCTTTCTCAAATTTCGAAAAGAAACTACTAACAAATCTTACTCTAAAAACAACCAAAAAGATTTGTCATTGACAATGAAAATAAAGTGAAGCAAAATTAATGGAGAAAGAGTTAGTCTCAGAGCTTGTGATTACTACAAAGACGTGGCCATTCTCATCAAAGTGGGATAATGCAATGTTATTGCTTGCACAGAACAGAAATGGTTTTATTATTCAAAATTTTATAGCTTAGGATGATTGATGCTAGCTACTCATTATTGGGATAAGAGATAAGAGTATGAGTTGAAGCTTTAAGCTTTCTTTGCTTTTAAATATTGGATCCATTATTAATTTTGGAAAACATTATTTATGGTTTAGTCTAAATCATAATTAGATTATGGTTAACAATAATAATTAAATTTATGTATTTTTTATTAATGTATATAATTTTATTATGTTTAGTTAAATATGTTTTCGTCCTACAATTGGATTTTGTCCCTAGTCCAAACTTTAGACACGTTGGATGCTTGTAATAAGAAAACTACTGGAATGAATACTTACAAGTTTTTTTTTTAACATGACAACGAATCTCCAATGTGAACTATGTTATAATATTGTAACATCCACATCAGCGAAGAGTCAACATGAAATATTTTAACATCCTGATACACATTAAAAATTCGTTTTTCACGTAAAAAAAATTGACAATGACTCATTTCAATCATTTTCTTACTACAAATTACGACAAAGGAATCTCTAATATGAATTATATTATAATATTATAACATTCACATCAGCATGAAATATTTTAACATCCTGGTACACACTAAACATTTATTGTAAAAAATTGACAATTACTCATTTTAATTGTTTTCTTACTACAAATTAACATAATATCTAAAGTTTGAACTAAGAACGAATAATAAATTATGAATTTATTGAAATATTAATCTTTAATTTTCTAATAATCTCTATGGAAGTGAAATTGTAGCTTGACTATGCTATGAAAACAACTGATTAAGGCAATCTAATTCATGATCTAATTCATCAGAAAGAAAGAGTTAATTAATGAGAAACAGAAGACCCATTTGAATAAAAAGTGAAAACAGTAATAAGCACAGGAAAAGCTAGAGAAGCAAATAAGCAATTGCCAAATGAAGGCAAAGAGAAGACACTTAATGAATGTTTTTAACAAAGGTTTTGATGAATGTTGAAGTGCCATAAACTGTAGGGTAAGTGGTGTGTAAGAGTAATTATGTTGCATTTTGACTCTCTTTGTTTTGGTAGTTGCTTTCATTGATTGAAGAGGGAGAGTCATAAAGCAATGTGTTAGTTTTCCATTTGCCACATCCTTATAATAATACTAAGAAGAACTTAAGGTGTAGAAGAGATGGAACGTGAAGGAGATGGATGATGCATGTGTCTACATTCTAGAAGGTACATTTTGTGGTGGGGTGTATGGTGGAGGCGTGAAGCTATTGTTTCCATGGATTTGGAATTTTTGACATATAAGGACATGCATACAACAAACAAGGATTCCAAACTTGCCTTCACTACTTCTCAATAAAAGGTTGTAGATCAAACCTACTCAACAAATTGGTACAAATTGCTTGTGCCACCTAACTTGGTCCATAATTTTATGTGTATTTTTTTATTAATGAATAAATCAAATATTTAAGAAATGTTCCCATCTATATATAAAATATTTGAAACTATTTATATAATATCGACTCACCCTCAAATTAGCATGTTAAATAATAATATAAATAAATAAAATATAAAATTATTTACGAATTAGAGTTAGTGAGTTACATACCTTATTCTCAAAAACATCATTAAATATTACCTACGTCCAAAGTATTTAAAGATTTTCTTAATAAATGGGTAATGTTATTTACCTACAATTTATTGTTATGATTTTTTTTTATAATAAATTCAATTTTCCTTATCTAAAATAATAGCCTAATATACACTTCTAACCAAATCAAAAACAAGTACAAGTTTTACATTTTCTTTATTAACAATAAATAAGTAATATATATATATATATATATATATATATATATAAGAAACACACTAAGAGAACAAAAACATATAAAAAAAAAAAAAAAAAACAACATAGCA
>Ga0123342_1007914_pt1 | contig 13753 bp, 7 predicted proteins | sample Turbeawhitnodule_FD_89960 | JGI IMG/M metagenome (GOLD analysis project Ga0123342, IMG submission 89960) | Root nodule microbial communities of legume samples collected from Mexico - Turtle bean Mexico white nodule | ecosystem: Host-associated > Plants > Roots > Nodule | place: Mexico: Nepantla...
ATGAAGCGGCGTTCTGTCAACATGATCGCCGATCGAAGAAGCGGCGTTCTCCATATGTGTGTAGTCGGAGGGTGCTGAAGTTTTACAAGGACAACATGATCGCCGGTCGATCAACCGGCGATCTCCATGTGCGTAGTCGGTGGTCGCCGTAGGTATGCAAAGATCAACATGATCGCCTAGTCGGAGGGTGCTGAAGTGCTACAAGGACAACATGATCGTGGGTCGATCAACGGGCGATCTCCATGTGCGTAGTCGGTGGTATGCAAAGATCAACATGATCGTCGGTTGATGAAGCGGCGATCTCCTTAGGTCAACATGATCGCCAATCGATGAAGCGGCGTCCACTATATGTGTAATCGGTGGTCGCCGATGTTGGTTATTTTTTGGTAGGGTTTTCTCACTTTAAGGTTGTTCTGCTCCAACCATAAAGGTGAGTTTCGCTTGTGGATATAGGAAGTCCACTTCTGGTTACTGTATATGGGTTGGGATACCCCTGAAGAATCCCCTTTAATTTTATTTATTCATTGCTGATAAAAAAAATATAATTACACTTTAAAAGTTATATATATTTTAAGTAAATTTTATTAGTTGACAAAGTCTTAGACAACGGGTCATGACAAATGAAACTCTTTAAATAAAATGACAAAATGTATGTTAAAATTACATAATTGTATTTTTCATGAATTTAAGCAAAACTTTATAAAACACAACTGCTTACACATTTACAATTAAAAAATTTGTTTGCAGTAACTCACCATTGAAAAAAAGAGGAAAATACTTACAACATAAATGTTTCATTCTTAATATTTAGTATTTATAAGTAGTTTTTGTTGGTTATATATACATAATGAATTTTAATATAAAAGTGTAGCTATAATTAATATCAAATAGTAGATATATTCTTACAATGAAAGTTTCCTGGTCATTAGTTTTGTGCATAAGCATATATAAGAAGTGTATTTGAGAGAATAAAATGTAGTTACAGTTAAATAAGATTGTCACAAAAAATATATATACTCGCATATAAAACATATAATTATTTAAATCTCAACTATTAATTATTACTTGCATACTGTTAACGGTCAATGGCTGCAATTACAGTTTACAAGGTGTACAGACATATCATTATTTTAAAAATTATATGTAAAATGATTTTTTTAACTATAATGATACTTTTACATTAATGATAGAGTATCAAATTTAATTCTCCCTCTTTCTATGTAATATAAAAGTAGAAGATGAAAATGAAATTAATTGTGGTAATACGGATATACATATAAAGGCAACAGATGCACATCAATGAACCCCAACTAACTGGGTTCATTCATTTATTTACTGATTGAACTGTTTAAAATATGAAAAGAATTGCAATATCTTAATACATGTATACTGAATTTATTATCTGACTGGAAACAAATTTTAATTATTCAAACAAATAGTTTGATATATTATTAGCAGTTCATCATTTTGTTACACTAAAATTTCGGGATTTCTACTTGAGGAAGATTTATCTAATGTATATGGCCATGTTGATGTTAATGAGTATATATTACGATCTTTTAAATAATAGAATATGATTCTGAAGGATTAAAGTGCAACTATCTCAACTATCTCTAGAACACAGTGATGTTTCTTGAATATTTATGTCAGTTCTTCTTTTGGCACCTATTTTGCTAGCTTGGTTCATGGCTTCTACCGTTATTATTGTTTTATTGGTTTATTTAACTTGGATACAGTGCTTTGAATTTATGAGGAGAAAGAAAGGAAATCCTTTCCCTCACTCCTTTCTATACAATTCCCTTTTACTTAGAAGCTTAAAAACAAACTGAGTTCTGCGAGTGTGGCAGGTGATCATGCATGCAGAACCTGCACTACATGTTGCTCTTTTAATAGGGCTGTACTCCATTAACTGAACAAAATGGTCCAGGAAGAAAAATAGAAAGAAAGAAGAAGAAAAAAGGAATCCATTAAAGAGCAAGAAATGTAATGTTACACTCTTTAATTTACTCAAGCAACTACCATGCAAGGTGGGTAAAAAAGAGTCCCCGGGGAGGAAGCACCATAACCAAAAATGGTCAAACGGTAATCTTCTGAAAGATGAAAAAGGTGTTCATGTGGTCCTATGAAAGGGTGAAATGTTATTGGTGTGCTTAGGGGTTTTCATAAAAAGAATAAATAACCATCTTCTCTTTTTTATGCGTTCAAAATTAATGTGGAAGCTAAGAGAGATTTCAAATACACTCCAACACTATAGATTATATTATGATCACTGAAGGAGCATCATCATTATGATATATAGAGGAACGTGTTGTTTACTTAAGTGCTCAAATTCAACACAATAAATGCAATCACAAGAATAGCAATCATTTCATAACAACGATATATGGAAAAGGGCAATACATGTACTATTAAACATTGGTGAGAGGCTGAGATTAATTTGCAGGAGTCTCCCATCCGGTTGTACGATTGGGAAATTTGATCAACCTCATTTTCACTGATTTAGGTCAAGCATGAAAAAAACAAGCTCATACTCACAGGCTTCCATTTTTATCAGTAGAATCCATTGGACTTTTCAGCTGCTTCTCCCTGGTCCAACTTTGCTTGACTGTTGCCATCCAGCTTTAACCCAAAGTGAATGTGAGGGAAATGTGCCCACTGCATACACATATAAAGATGAGGCAATCCCCACTCTTCAGAAAGAGAAATTTCATGGGGTGACAGAAACATGTATATATAACAACACATCGCTGTTTATGCCATTTATAGTCAAGACTTGCAGGAGCTGGCAGCCAATCTAACTAATAAACTCCAAAGTTAACTTCAAAATTTTGAACAAATTTTCACTTATTAGTCTTTAAAATAGCTAACATGAACTTACTTTAGAAAACTTCCACATCCATTTTATTAGTTACTTTCTCTATATTTTTAATGACATTAATGAATAACATTTTAAAAAAGCTAAGTTTGATGGATAAAGTGAGAGTTCATTCTAAAAATTCTAATATCTGTGATGCCTGTACTGTTCTTGTACAAATTAACATGCATGATTTTGAACAAACACAGTCTAAAACAGGCAAATAGTCATTAAAGAACGGGTTTTTCAATTAACTTGGGCAGTGTGTGGCTTCCAAAATAAAATGCGGTGAAAAACATGCTATACCACATAGGAAAAATAAGAGAGTTCAAAGGAGCATACTGTAGTACATAAGAGAATGCTTTAGTACATAAGAGAGTGATGGAATCACATGTAAATGGACTAGACAAGTGACACTGGTTACAGCATGTGATATGATATTATGCTCTAATACCATGATGAACGAGGAACATGTTTAGGGTTAAGAGAGTGATCATAAAATTGGCTATGGCCTATCAAACTTAACCTCATATTAATATTATACTTTGACTGGTTGCAGGCCTTTTAAAAGGGAGATTAGATATGGTTTTATTGATGAACATAGTTAACTAATCAAATGTCGTTTCACATCCTTTTCTAATACATCAGTTTTTGGAAACTTCCTCTTTACAAGATTGGCTAATCTCATGCTGTATGTTACCAATCTATATGTATGTGAATATTGAAAGCAGTATGTAAATAATGAAGAAAAAGTAATGTTAATTATTAACGTTCGACACCATAAATTATATATAACAGTTCCTTATTTAAATATTTGTTAAATCATCATTTAATGGGAGAGTTTCGAATCTGGATACTCTCACTTTTTTTTGCCGCAAGAGTTATTAATTAATATCTCTGAAGAGATCCCTGATGGAAATCTTAATGCAATCTAGTAAATAGAAACACTAGTTCTTTTTTGCCAACTTCAGAGCTTGATTTTCAAAAGTCTCTTCGGATACTAGTTTATGGTATTTACTGAATTTCAGTCACTAAATATTATATGCAACCAAATCTCCATTTGATCATGAATCTGAATCTCAAATCACCATTTAAGTGGAAATGCAGTTTATATTAAAGGTGGGAATGAAAAGAGTTAAATTTTTCTCTGTGGTAACCATAAGTTATTGTAATTCAAACATGCTAAGTTTTATTTTGCCATCTTATCTTTATTTTTATATATTCAGCATGATTTCCCAACTCAATATTAATGTTTTTTTTTTAATTTTATTTATGCACGTATAGCATAAAATAGAACGTTCCCAGGGATTTAAACCAATTAAAGAATGTGATTTCCCCTTATACCCTCAAACTAGATGATTACATTGGAAACATCTTTACAGTAATCGTTGGAATATTGGATTGTCACCTTGAGCAAGAAGTTTATAGAAGAGACAAAGGCTGTCCGTGAACTGACACAAGTGGCTCCAAAAAACATGAAAAATATAGAAAACTGCAGCATGCACTTGTTTGTGTGGATCACAAAATGATATATATTAATTAATGTAGTGATTAAGGTTAAACTCACGTTTTTGGCTGCGGAGCTGAAAGCCTCCCTGTGGCTGATATCTGGATTACTAGCCTTAATCCTTTGGATTTCCTCCCTGCAAAATCAGACGCTTGAAAAGACTTGCCATTTGTTTTTACTCAATGGAATTATCTCTAGTCTATTTTCATTTTTCTTTTTTAAATTATTTTAGAATTAAGAGATTATATTTACTGGACTATTGTATCATCTTTATTCTTTGAACACAAAATAAAATTTTAATCCTTTAAAGTGCTTTTAATTTCGCTTCAACTTGATTTGCTTCTTTCTTGACTACCTTTACTATTATTTTCTATATATACTAATTTTTAGAATAAATATAGTTAACATTAACTTTAAGGAAATTAGGGAAAAGCAGGGAAGTTGATTTTAAATAAAGTCCAAAGACAACTTACTTAATGAACCGATTATATGCAGAAGGCACACGATGTCTCTTCTCTGTAGCTGTGAATAGTCATGAGATCATTTAATTAGGAACATTAAATAACGATGCAAGAGAAAAATTAATACAATCAGTCATCAATTAAAAATGCACTTGATCTGTAACCTAAAAAATTCACGTCACGGATTCACCAACAGAAATCAGGTTGAGATATGGAATTTTTCACACGAAAGGCCACATTCTTAGATAGACTAAAGCTGTAGAACTGGGCTGTTGAGAACCATACAATTATATGCTCTAGCATTCAAAAAGCATTGAGATTTCCCTTGTTTATCCAAGAGTCCAATGGGTTTTCTTTGTTATTTCTGAAACAATTTTGTCGTCATTGCTTTGTACAGGTCACTCACAGCGAGAAAATCGACCACTATAAAACTTAAGTACTACTACCACTATAGTCTACTACTTACTTTTTTTTGTGCAAGTATCAATGTAATTACCATGATGAGCTGTTATTATATAATGGTGAGAGGAATCTGTAACTGTAAAATGAATTACACGTGGATAATTGTATACATATGTGTGTGTAAGATATATATAATATGCACAAGTCCTTGTTCTTGTTCTAGGGCATGGCATGACAGCAATGAATTAAGGATGGGTCAATTTTTGTTACGTAAGGTCACCATCTTAGAGGGGGCCATTAAAATTGATGGAGAAAACAAGATGCCCCAATTGGGCACGAAAAAAGTGGTTACTCAGATGGACGCCGACTCTCTGGAAAAAATGGGAAAACTTGTTTTTATGACTAGTGGCCCTCAATGATGAGGTTGTTCTGCTCTGCTGTTACTTGTATTAAATTAGCTTCAGCTGCTAATTGTGGAGAGAGTAGTTTGAGTCTTTTTCATCCTTAATTAAAACTTGTCACTGATATTAAAAAGTTCCTCATAAGGTTAGCTGGTCTAGTTATATATGTTGCCTTTTTGTTCATTCTGATTTAGGCCCGTTAGGATCGATACGGTCCAAAAGCATATACAAAAAGGAGATAAATTAATCCATGAAATGTGAGAATGTATACTCACGACGAATGGGAGGAATCCTTGGTTGTTCATGCTCTACTGCCTCAAATGCCGCTATTTTGTTACATTTTGAAGATGAGGATCCCAGTTCCTTGCTGCTTGGTTCTTCAAAGCTTAGGTGCTGTTTCTGTGACTTCATTACCAACAGATTAAACAAAAGAATTAATAAAGGATGACACAGTTTTTCATTGAAAGAACTGCATTTTTAAAGTATAAAGAAATTATATTATATCATTTATGGTTTGCTCATAGTGTCACAAAGTGGGAATTGACCAAAAGAATGTGAAATATATATATATATACACACACCTGAGGCTCTTGAGGAGGAAATGCTTGAAGGGACGCTCCCATGTTAACTGATAGCAAATTAGCACAATGTCCACATCTAACCGTCACTATGGTTAGCAAACTGCTGTAAGGAACACTAACCTGCCAATACCCATTTTCAAATACAAAACAAATATTATTATTACTTAGAAATATAAATAAAATGAAGTAGAAAAGTGGGTATAAGAACATCCTCTTCAGTTGTATACATACAGTAAAACATGCATTCATCCATGAAAACCAGGAACTGGAAGCTGCATAATTTTGATCGCCAACAAGAGCTGATGGACATATTTTATATATAAATATATATATAGGGTCTTCAGATTGTCAAAAAAGGTTAACATATATATATATATATATATATAGGATAAGTGAAGCTTTCACATTCCCAAGAAAGGTGCTTCCAAAGCACACCATGCAGCATTGAAATGAAAAATGAGAAGAGAAAAAGACAAAATGCATAGCTGCCAGAAGAAAGAGGTATAAGAAGATGATAAATAAGCTAGAGAGGGAAGTGAATGCAGCAATCTTTTCTCATTCATTCTGAGAGAGGTATACTTTTAAGGGGTGTGTCCAGTGTCCAGCTAGGGAGAGTGTGGTGTGGTGGTGGCACATTCAATACATCCATACAATAGCAGCAACGCTCAGAACCTGACATGGGGCGATTTAAAATTCAGTACTCTCAGTCTCTCACGATGTCCCCTTGTTGTGGGTGCGCATCACTTTTTGCTGACACTACAAGGCAAGATGATAAAAGATAGAAATTGTTGCACATAGTGTGGAGGAAAGAGAGAGGGTGAAAACGACTTGACTGGAACGGAAACCATCAAGGCCTTGAAGAGCTACACCACCGTTAGCCAGTAGTGCTTGCCACCAGAGGAGAGTGATGTATCATCATTAAGCAGATTAGCCCTTTAGGCCATGTTAAGAGATCTCATTTGAGAAGGAGAGAAGGAAAGAGAGTGCTTTCTCAAAAGGGGTAATTATAATTTCAGCATGCTATGATGAAAGGAGAGAAACAAAAGAAAGTAACAAGAAATATTTAAGAAAAGGAGAGAGAGCATATGATATGATGTGATATAGCTTGTTCTGGTGGTGAAATGAATTGATCAGAATCCCCACAAAGTTCTTGTAGAAAGAAAGAGAGGACACTGCCTCTGTACTTAAGGGAAGCAACAAGGCTGAAACCGTGAAAAAACTTGATGATATATACGATATCATAAAAGACGATATGATGCTTCACCCTCATCGCCACAGAAAGGCAATTAAGGGATCAAATCAAACACTGAGGAGAGAGAAACTGCACTGCGTACCATCACATGGATTTGTTGTGTTCAGATTTAATTTTCTGAGCTGTGTTAATTTAGCACACAGGTACACAAAGCAACAAAGAAAATAAAATACCATATAGCAAATGAAATCATATATGCATACATGTTGCTATCTACTCTTCTGCCAAAAGGATTAATTTTTTTATTTTAAAAGTTTATAACAAAAGAGGGGAACCCTAACACTTGGGAATAGCCCTAGTATATAGATCTCATGGCTGTGCCTGTGTACGCATTTTCATAATAAGCATCTCAAAATTTCTTCCACTTTCTAACTCCTAAAATTCCTTTTATTTTCACAATTGTGTAGTTAGGTACGGGTAGGGGTTTCAATTATTTAATTTCATAATTTTCTGCTATTACTTTGGCTGCACACACACACATATATATATTGCCTCTAACCGAACTATCACCACTCATATCAAGGTAGAGGTTAGGGAGCAAAACCCAGTTACACTTTCTCATAAAATATAACATAGCAGTGGAATCCTTGGTACAAAAACACCACCCCAGTTACCAAATTAATTCACTTAAGTGATAGATTGCAGTGTTTTCCAGGGAATTAAGTTACCCTTTATATATAAATTGGGGTATTTCTGATTGCATGCTTTCCAACAGTTAAGTTTTCATCCATTTATATAATATAGATATATGTATATACACAGACATGCATTCTGATTAGGTCTGAGCTGAATTTCGCTTTTTGCTGGGTACCCAGAAGCGCTTTTTCTTTATTCCTGGCTCTTGTATCATCTCAGTATCTCGATCGATTAAAGAAATTAGAGAAAACCCGAATTGCCAAATTAGCTGGTGAAAGGCGTGGCGCAAGAGAAAGCTTAGAAGAGTATGGAAAGAAATAAAGAAATGGAAGAAAGAACGAAAGAGAGAGAAAGAGAGAGATAGAGGAAGAGATTTGTACCGCTAGAATGGTGTTGCAGAAGTTGCAGTGAACATAACAAACACGTTCCGTTGCCATCATTTCCATTGACATTTTTTATCTATATGTGACTGTGTCCTTTGAGTGTGTGCTTGGTGGATTTATAGGCAGATCACGGGGGGAGAGAATCACTTGGCTGAAAGAAAAGTGAACATGATCATCAACGATTTACAGAAGACGCGGAAGGAAGAAAAAATAAAAAAAATAAAAAAAATAAAAAAAACAAATAATTTATGTACTTATTGTTGTGTTATTTAAGAAGAGATAGAGAGAGAGAGTGTGTTTGGACATAGGTTAAGATGGGACTAGTGTGGTGTGGTCGGGGAAGTGGAGTGGGGTTAGTGGCATTTGATTTAGGAAGAAAAGATGGATTATGGGAAATCTTGGTAGGCTGGGTTTGGAGTGTGCGCGTGTGAGTGACACGTGCGATGAGAGAGTGGGTGTGAAGATGTGTTAAGTGTTATGATTGAGAGAATGAGTGGGTGGGAGTGACCCATGTCTAACCATACTGGCTTTCTGTAGCGGACGAGGGGGGCGAGATATTAATGCTTAGAAATTTGGAATGAATGTTTAGGGATGTGTTCCATACCAATAAACAATTCATAATTTTCATTCTTCCTCATCTAAACATATAAAACATTCAAAAAACATTCAAAAAAACAACACATTCTTCATCCATAAATCAATTAGTGTCTTAGAGGAGATTAAGGTTGTTATGTGGGACTCAAGACTCAAACTCAAACTGAGTAGTCTAGTCTATGATCACAAACAATTCACATTTCATTTTACTTCTTTTCTTTTCAAAGACTTTTTTTCTACGTTTGTTGACGGTCATAGATAGATAGATAGATACCTCTAACCAGCGTTTTTTAATTACTTCATTTAAAGTAATAATTGTCTTTGTAGTTTTCAAAGAAACTTTTGCAAAAGTTAACTGTTTAACTTTCTTTCTGTCTTATTGTATTTGTTACTTTTGGATTGTTTCTCCATTATTTGTTTCCGAATATAAAGAAAATACTCATTATTTTGAAATTTGTGAATTCAGGTGAATAGAAAAAATATTACTAAAACGGAATGTTCACTAAAAACGAATAAGCAGAAAAATATTAGTAGAAGCATGGTTAATTCATCTTATTTTTATCCATTTTGAAAAAGAATTAAAAAATAATAAATTTTTCATATAAAGCCGATGGAACAGGTTCATTAATTACGCTAAGACAAGGAATTATTAAGTGCACTTTGGAGGGTTTAAAAAAAAACATTCCGATGCATGAGAATTAAGAAGTTATGTATTTGAATGCATGATAAGTAATTAGATGATAGGTGAAGAAAGGTTTAAGCATGAGGTGGAAAAGACTATGGAAATAGCAAGTGCTGCAAAATAGCTTTTGTCCATTTTTGTTTCTGCTTATCTATGGCGGTGTACTGCATGTAAAGTGATTAGACATCTTCTTGTACACATTCATCTCATGTATTTCCCCGTGAAACTCTCCACGTGGAATTTATCACTACAATTAGAAATTTTTATTTATTCAATTCATTCATAAAATAAACCCTAATTATATTCAGATCCAAAACTAAACAAAGTGAACCTCTAGACGGGCATATAATCCAATACCAACATGTGCATTTGTCACCAATATAGGGTGACATGATTCAGAATAATCATGTCGTTAATATATTGATAACGAGTTTGATTTCCATGTCTATTTCTATCTTCAAATATTTGGTGACTAGAACTCTTATTAGGAGATATATTTTTTAAATAAATCTATTTTAAGAAATTATTTAATGAATGTTTTGTTAAGGAGAGTTCAAAAAAATATTTTTAATAAATTTGTTTGCATTAATACTAAAAAAATATTAAATAAAAATCAATTTTATAGACAAAAAATATTAATTATTATATTAATTAAATTAGATACCATTTTAAAGACTAAATATATTATTGGTATCTAAAGTAGTTTCTATTATTAATAAAATTTATAAAGTATCTTTTAAATTGGTATCTAATTAACTATCAAGGTTTTAGTTACCAATTACTTTAAATTCTGGTTGGTATCAAAAAATCTGGTAGCTAATAAAATATTAATTTAACAACTAATTTATAAATTTTATTAATAATAGAAACTACTTTAGATATTAAAAAAAATAGTCTCTAAAATAGCATATAATTTAGTTAATATAGTAATTAAATATATTTTATCTCTAAAATTGATTTCTATTTAATAATTTTTTGTGTAATATTAAATTTTAACCATAACTTAAAATAATGTGATTTATGTGAAATTTCTTTTATTATTAAAAATTTATCAGAAAAAAAATTTAAATCTAAAGAAAAATTATTTAAATTTATTTCATCTCAAAATTATGTCTTGATGAATTATTTCTTTCATGTAGAATCACACATATAAAAATTAACCTAAATCAGCTTAGCGGATATTAATATATATATGTCATGCGCATTATAAATTAAAAATATTAAAAATGTGTAAAAAAATGTACTAATTTTTTACTATTTTTCATTGTATTTTGTCATGTCTATTATCTTTATTTAAAAAGCATTATAGAAATAGTATTGCTGGATAAATTAATAATATAATTATATTTGTAGGTTTAGTTTTCACAGTATATAGACACTAAACTTTCCTTTTTTAGAAAATAGAAGTGAGGAACAAAATTGGAGCAACACATGCTTTCTTCCAAAAAGAGGATCTTGTAAAGATTAATAGAAAATTAAGTATAGGAAAGAAGACATGTGTTTGAAAATTATGGTGTGAGTTTGTGTTTGTGAGAAGAGTTAATTAACAGTGGACACAAATATAGGTTAGAGGAATTTAGGGGTTTTTTCTAAATTTAGTTATAACTTGTAGCGACTTAAAAGTTGATGCCTGCGTTGTGTGTGTGCAAGACACGCTGCATGTCCATCACCACATTACTCACTTTGTACAACTTCATATTCTTTCGCATTGTCTTTCATTGAACATCATTCATTATTCATTTATTCTCAACAAATTATTACCAAATTATGCGTGCCAGCTGCTCGATAAAAAGACATCGTCTAGACACACAAGATTTTGCATAATTGATTAATTCTAACATACAACTTCTTATTTAGATGCTTCTGTTGAGGCTTGTACTCAAGGATCAACCACAAAATAGTCATAAATTACATCTAAAAGATTAACTCTCCTTATCAAAAATTATGTTACGCATTAAAAAAAATGTTTTAACTTAGTTTTGTTGAGTTTTTCTAGTTAACATATTAAGAGAATTCACGAGAAACTCAATGGGTATTTTTTATAAATGTTTTTTTATCATTACAATAAATATCACTTTAGCCATCAATATAAAATCATGATCTATAGTATAAAATTATGGTTTAAATTTTAGACAACAACTTTTTATTCAATTTTGTTTATTATAAAAGGATAAATAAAAAAAATAAGTACTCCAACTTTATTAAAAAAGCAAATTATGGATTTGCATAAGTCCAAAAAAAAACAAGCTAAGTCCCCCAACACATTACAAATATTCCAAAACCACCCTCACAAGATTAACAGCAGAGACCCAACAACCAACAATAGAAGTATGGTGGAGAAAGATAATTTAGCACAAACTATGAACAACGAAGCAACATCTCTCAAGAACTAAGCAAATTTGTGATTTAACAAGATTCACTAAGCCTGTTTTTAACCATTATAAGAAAGAATACTAGATGTGAATCACGGAATATTAGCACACAAAATTTGTATTAAGAAGTTTGTGTCCCATTTTTTTTACTAACACACCAATTATGACTTGCAAAGATAGTGAGTTGCACCCATTAATGATTTGTATTGTCCTTTGTTATGTGCTTATGAACGATCATCACCACATTTCTATGTTTATTTAGTTATTTCTGTGCCCACCTCATGAAGCCCTAACCTATACAAATGCAACAAGAGGGCTAACAGTATGTGTTCCGCTGCCAGAATTCATAATTCAATTCAACCACCACACTTTCAACTTTACACAACCATTGTTGAGACATGTAAGGCACTTGCCTTGCCTTAATCAAAATACAATAAGGAAGTGTGAAAGGAATATTTTTACTTACAAAACCAAGTGTGACTTAAACTAATTAGACAATTGAGGGTATGATTTTTCCTCCCCTACTCGAGAGTGCTAATAATATTAATAATAATAAAAATATAAGATTAATATTAATATATAATTTGGATTTCAATTTTAGAACTAGATTTTGGTTTGGATTTCAATTTGTAAATAATGAGAAGAATGTAATTTATATTTGGGAAAATGTTGGAGAATAAAAATAAAGCACAACATATTTTGTACATCTGGAACTCAAAAGCATAATTTTTTAATTTTTATACTTTTAATTTTATTAATGGATTCTACAATTTAAAAAATGTGAGTTAAAAGAACCACATTTTAATATTTTAATAATCATTGTTTGTATTAAAGATATATTTAATTAAATATGGTTTAAAACACCTGTAATTAAAGACCAGATTTAAATTATTTTAGGCCACACTTTTTTCATGTGGTTTATTTTTTTTTAAAAGGTTTTGTCACAAAACTATGACTTAAACATCCATGACCTAAAAAATGTGGTTTATAGTGATTCATAAGTCACATTTGTAAGTGTTGTTTTTTCCACTTTTAGGCCATATTTATATGCATGTGACCACAATTTTATTGTTTAGTTCACACACATTAAAGAAATCACTTAAAAAATTGGGTATAAATAATCAATAATTTTTTTGAATGTGCTCTTTGGTAGTCCTTAAATCACCCTAGTAAAAATGTTGTCTAAGTATGGAATAATTCATTGTTGCCTAAAGTCAAAATAGTGTAATGTATGCAAGGGCTAGTTCACTTCAAATGTCCTATTATATTGATCATATTCTTCTTTGTTGATAAAAAAATCAAGGAAAATCAATACTTAATTGGAGAGAATCAAATTCGATAAGTTATAAGCCAATTTCTACAAAATATTTGACGTCATCTTCAACCATAAACCTTAATGTTACTAGTTAAATCAATTTTTTTATATGAGTTTACTCATGACAGATTTCAAATCTCCTCAACTAAGTACCAAGTCCCATCAATACTAACTCCCCCATAGTCTCGCTATGCTTCTTGGTTTGACTCCAACAATTGGATATCATTCCCTTATTACCATCCACTCGTCACCCACTCGTGTGCCTGCATATCCATGGTACCTTGCACATATATATAGTTATAGAGTAGAAAAA
>Ga0123342_1007915_pt1 | contig 13752 bp, 13 predicted proteins | sample Turbeawhitnodule_FD_89960 | JGI IMG/M metagenome (GOLD analysis project Ga0123342, IMG submission 89960) | Root nodule microbial communities of legume samples collected from Mexico - Turtle bean Mexico white nodule | ecosystem: Host-associated > Plants > Roots > Nodule | place: Mexico: Nepantla...
AACTCCACTTCAATCCATGGAAACTCCTCTTGAGTTTCTTTAATGCTTCCGCTCATCATATCTCCTTCATCATTCATCCAAAGAAGAAATTACAAAGATCACTAATAGAAGAAGAGCGTTTTTTCATCATTACTCTCAATCCATAAGGGTAGAATTAGCTAATCATGTTAACCATTACAAGCATGGAAAGTAAGAAAAGAAGATCTAGGATGTTTCTCCTTGACGGATGCCTCCTCTAGGGTTTTGTAACACCTCCTATTCTCCCAATTTATGTTTAGGGTTGTGTCTCACGCCTCATATTTAAGCTAGTTGGGCTTGGGCTAAGTGACTTTTCGCTTGGGCGTGATTGGGCTCGGCTGGACGAGTTGGACGAAAATAGGTCAAATGTTTCTGGAGTGATCTCGTCTGGGCGTGATTGAGCTCACTTGGGCGTGATCCTTTAGAACCTTCTGGCTTGGGCGAGTGTGGACGAGTGTTTGGACTGTTCCAGCTTTCCCTTTTTATCTTGTATATTCTCCTTTTGTCCTTTCATCTCCATTTTTCTCTAGAATCCTGAAATTAACACAAATTTGGAGATAAATCGTTCTTATTCATATTATAATAAGAAAATATGTAAAAAAATTTAAATTCATAAATTAGGGGTTATATTATAATTATTTTATCAATTAATATCCATAAGTGTTTGTATTTTAATATGAAAAATATTATTGAAATATAACACTTATTAGAATTGCACATAGTTCTAGTTCAATTAGAGTGAACCAACATAAAAATCAAATGTCTTTTTGCCTTTGGTATTTTACTGGTACCAGATTTTGTTATCCTTTCGTGGGTCTTGTGAAAATATTTTGAAAACCCATAGACCATTTGCTCAAGAACATCATGGGAAAAGTTTTTCAAAACATTTTAGAAGCTCTATTCAACCCCTTCTATAGATTACATGTCCTTTTCATTTTGTATCAAAGCTTCTTAGGGTTAGGCTTTTTTTATATTAAGAGGAACGATCCAATACTACTAGAAGTAGCAAACAGTTGTTTATTTGAATCATACCATATAAATATGATGGATGTGGTAAAGAACACCAATTATATTCTAGTTGATAATAATGACGAGCCCATACCCAAAAAATGTTATGGACCGATGAGCGAAAGCAAATATGTATACTAAACTCCAAAGAATGAAAAACTTTCATGTGTGCTTTCTATGAAGAAGAATACTTAAGGGTCCATGCCTTCAAAAGGAACCAAAGAAAGGTCGGACACTCTTACTGTGACATGTAAGGGTTCTATGGAGGAAAACATTATGATAATTATATCCATATGGAAAGACATGGACGAGTCTAGCTTTGAAGACAATGAGGCTGAAGATGTGGTCAACCTTTACTAATGGTTAACACATCATTTAAACCATCATTATACAACTCAAATGACTACATAGCCTTCTCTGACCTTTACTTAGTCATTGAAGCACATCATGAACTTTTATCAAACTCATCTCTCTTTTTAAAAGCTTATAAAATGTCCACAAGAGAAATAAATTTTTGTCAAAGCAAATCGACATTTACAATCCAAGTCTACTTATGAGAAGATCTTATAGAGAAAAAACACATTTGTTAGATGTTTATGAAAAATGAAGGAAGAACATAAAAGGATGAAATGAAGGTACACTACTCCAAGCTTAAAAGTATAACGAAAAATAAACCTATAACAACATCATCTTCATTCTTCATGAATTTTCATCATGAAAACATCATCACTTGAGCTCAACAACAAATCAACCTTTAAAAGTGTTTTCAAGACCAACAAATCAATTCTTAAGAGTAGACATTATGGTCATTAAGAATGAAAATGTGAAAATGTCATATCCATTTGGTTAAGCCAGGAGTGACTTTGGTCTTGAAGACATTCAAGCCTCAAGCGATGATGTTTTGATGACTAAGATTCACGAAGAATGAAGATGATGTTACTGTAGATGTGTTTAGACTTTTTGTGTATTTGTTTATAAGTGTCTCACACAAAGGTATTTATAACACGAGCACACATTCAAATTAAAATGAGTTAAAATGATTTTCAAAATATTTTAAAATAAAAATAATTGATTATATGGTTGATTAATGATTAAAATATTTTTGATAAGTTTCATAATAGGTTAATCGAATATCCTATTGACAACGAATTAAAATAGTGAGCCATGTTAGGTTTTTTAGAATTTTCAAGATAATAATTGATTACAGTACTGAGATAATGGATTAAACTTGATCCGATAATAATGAATAGTAAATGAAGAACTTATTTAATCGATTTTCTGATGAATTACGATATTAAAACATAAACTTCTTTCAACCGATTTACATAGAATATTCAATTAAAGTCAGTAATAATAGATTAAATACGTTAAAAAAAATTATCTAGTGGTTTTCGAAATCTACAAATAAAGCACTTGGATCTAAATTTGAAGCACGAATTTTGGGAAAAAAATTTTAAAGCAATCAAAGAGCTATTAACATTTTCATACACTCATTTGTGCACTCCAAAGATTTAAAGAAGGTTGTGATCAAGTGTTGATTTTTTGAATTGGTTTCTATTGTGTAGTAATATTTTATGCTTTGTAATTTGTTGTGTTTATGGATTGGTTGTATAAGTTTGTAATCTTGGTGATTAAAAGTTGATAAAGCAAAAGACCCTCTCAGGATTTAAAAGTTGATAGTGTATATCCTCTTTTATGGGTTCGAGAGTTGATTGTTGTAATAACTTTTGATTAAGTTAGTGGAACCAACAATTCTTAAGTTGAATTCTTAAGACTAGAGTAAGATCTGAACCATTACAAATTCTTGTGTGCTTTATGATACAACCCAACTCGACAAGTAGATGAATAAGGACACCACAAACACTTCACACCTAGGTCAACCATCTTAACATACAAAACAAGACCCCACCAAACCTCAGAAGAGCCTCAGTAGAAGAAGAATCGAACATGAATCAAAATATCAGTTGTTCTCCCTTCTAGTCTTTTTACAGGACACGTTTAAGTAAATAATTTGGACTCACTTTGGGGTTTAAATTGAAGAATAAGCTAGATTAAGGTGTACTTAGTATAACTTGGGCTTGTGCCAAATCCACCCCACTCCCATATGTTGCCCATGTCATCACTCTTTAACCTACCTTCTAGAAGCATTCCACATGGGGCAACATTAGCTAGGCTAGACCTAGTTTCTAGAAGCCTTTCCATAACTCTGCCCCTACCCCTCTCACTCTTGTTCTCCAAGGAATTTTCTCCTATAAATAAAGTGTCTTGCCTTTTTTATTGACACATTGAATTTGAATAGAAAAAAAAACTCTACTTGAGTGTTTAGCGAGTATTTTCTCCTAAATTGTGGGTCTTATCTTGTGATAGCATACTCCAAGTGGCGACTCTTAACCATTCATCTTGGAATCCTTCATCATTCCAAGTGGCGTGTTCATTCCATCAATTCCATAAGCTTCCTCATCTTTCTCCTTTCCTTTTATTCATTATGCCTATTATCATTTCCATTTGCTTATTTGCTCTTCATTTTTTATTTGGTCATCATCTTGCTCCCTTCCATCTTATATTATTTTAATTACCCAATTCATCATCTTCACCATATTATTGTATTTTCTTTTTTTCTTTCTAGAAGAGAACCTTCACACTTACTTAACCACTCGGTTAAGTTCGTGTCCAATAACAATCTTCTTTGAGCTTCTCACCATATTCTCCTAATTCAAAGAGCTTAAACAAAAGTGAAACCACTAAAAATGTGTCAATCTAAAATAAGCTCACATCACTTTTTTTCTTTCTTCCTTTATTTTTTTTATATTGTTGCACTCCTTTTCTACCATCAAATTTGATTCCACTTGAAAATGGCTTCTATTTTTTAGTATTCAAGATTTTGAAAATAATCCCAAGAAAGTTAAAGTTTTCAGAAAAAGATTTTAAAACCAAATCACCTCCCTTTTGGTTTAATTAAGCCATTCTCTTTTTATAAAAGTTGGCCTTAGAGTTGGTTTCTTAAGTTAATCAAAATGACTTTGATAAACACTTTTCGCTTCTTTGAGGAGGCTGAAATAAGATCACATTTGTTTTGTATGGAAAATTCTTGGACTGGAAAAAAAATGAAATTACTTGCAAAATAAATTGATTACAATGACTTGAATTTCATTGTAAGTAACAAAGAGCAGGTTGAGGTATCTAAACAGGAAGCATAGGCATAAGCTAGAGTAAAGAACATCATATTTTCACCACTATGTACGAATATTTGCATGAAGATTCTCTCTTATAGAAATGTCAAAGACATATGGATGAAACTAGAAGAAATATACGGAGAAATAGAAGATTTTTGTTGAAGTTGAAAAACCTCAATAAGAAATCTACTGCATCACAAAAGGTATTGCTGAAAACTCAACTATTGAAACTAACTCCTTGTAGTACCTTGACAACGAATCCTCGAGGCATACTATTAGAGATAAAACCAAGTTCACCTAGTTCAAGAAAAAAGAAAACGGTTTTGTCATATGGTGACAATAACAAGGGTAAGATTCTTGTATTAGGATAAAGTAATATTGCAAGATCAATAAAGATTAAAGATGTTCTGTTGGTTGAAGGTTTAGCACAACTTTCTTAACATAAGTCAACTTTATGATAAAGGGATAAAGAATCTTTGAATTGCACAGTTGCATTATTATTCAAGAATGTTCTTAGAAAGTTGCTTTGAGGAAAAATAACATCTATGTGACTGATTTGAATAGTGCATCAAATGCATTTTTTTAATTTCTAATGATGAGTTTACATGGCTTTAGCATAGGAAATTTGCAAACATTCATATGTCTCACTTAGGAAAAATGGTTTCAAAAGATCTTGTAATTGGTTTACAAAATAATAAAATCTGTTCAACTTACAAAAATGGAAAACAAGTGAAAAATTATTTCAAAGCCAAAAATATTGTATCAATACAAAAACCTCTTGAGCTTATTCATATGGATTATTTTTTCAAGACAAAAAGTATTAGAAAAATCTCCCATGCATTAGTTCTTGTTATGATTTTTCTAGATTTACTTGGACTTTGTTTCTTGCTACATAAAATGAAGCTTTCAAAGCCTTTAAAAAGTTTTCCAAGGTCATACAAAATGAAAAAAAAAGATTTAAAAATCAAATCTCTAAGAAGTGATCATGGAGAAGATTTTCAAAATGAATCTTTTGACAACTTTTGTGAAGAAAACGACATTACTCATAATTTTTCTGCAGCAAAAACACCACAACAAAATGGTGTAGTTGAAAGGAAAAACAATTTTCTTAAGCAACTAACAAGAATAATGTTTAATGAGAGTAATTTACCAAAATATTTTTGGATAGATGTTGTGAGTACTGCATGTTATGTTTCAAATAAAATTCTTATTAGACCTGTTTTGAAACTCACTCCATGAGATTTTTAAAGGGGCGAAACCCAATATTACACACTTGAAAGTTTTAGGGAGTAAGTGTTCTAGATGATCTAGTCACCTCTAGATGGTCAAAGACCCCACTAGACAATCTTATAAATATAAGGAGTCTAAGAGATTTTGATAATAACAAACACTATAAGATATAATATTTATATACTAATGAAATATTTTTATGTGCAGATAAATATTAAAACAATAGAAGTCCAAATAGTTCTTTATGAACTAACTGATAAATGAGACATGGTTCTACTACAAGATTTCTACCTAGAGTTTTACTTAAATATATGATTAAGCCAAAACAATCTTTTATTTAATATCTTTCTAAAATATTTTTTCTAACAAACATAAAATGTCAACAACTAAAAAAAGTATTTTTATTAAGGAAGATCTTATGAATATGATTATTGAAATAATTGCTTTAATTGTCATATTTTTCGTATATATTTGAAATGTTTCTAAAAGTAGAGGTTGATGAAAAAACGTTGAAAGCAATCATGTTTCTTTTTCGAATATCTACTACAATAAAAATGAAGATTTGCATTTAAGAAGATGTTGAAACAAAGCTTAAAGAGGATGAAGAGAATGTTGAAGACAATCGACAACTATTTACAGAAAAATCACTCTTTCTATTTGCTGAGTAGAGTGTTTAGTCTTTTGGATTGTGAGAAAAACTTTGCAATTCTCCATTGTGTGAAGCTTTAACCTTTTGAGCTTTAACTGTACTCTTTCTTATAGTTTTTCTTATTGTTAGGTTTGATGGCTACAACAATAGGGGGGGGGGTGAATTGTTTTCAAACTATTTTCACAAATACTTTGCTTAGAATGAAGTTTTAACAAACAACTCAGGAAAACAGTTCAGAAAACCAATTCAATAGTCAAACAGAAACTGGAATCAGAAATTCAATCGGTTAAAGTTGCGATTTAACCGGTTGTTTATGACAGCGGAAAATACAAACAGTTTAATGAGAGATGAGATAGAGAGAATTACACACAAAGATTATACTGGTTCACTCAATCACAGAGCTATATCCAATCCTTAGTTAAACCACTGAGTTTTCACTATGCAACCAATCACAGATTACACAAACACCACACACAAGAAGGTGACTTTGAATCCCACAAAGCCTACTCACCCTTCTTGCACACAACAACCACCTCAAGCCAGAATCACACTGACTTTATAGGATTTTACACAGTTATACAAAATGTTATATGAACAATTAGAAGAACTTGAACAGGATTAGAAAACACCTGGTTAAACACAATACACCAACACCCTATTGATCAGTTCTTTGAACCACAACAAAGCACAAAGCAATCTTGTTAAAAAATTGGTAGAAACCTTTTCACAAATAGTTTTGTAATCTCTCAAATCAACTCAACTCAGAGTATCAAAAGTTTCTGTTTCATCAGTTTTAATCTCACTTATCATCATCATCATCAGAACGTTTGAATCAAAACCATATTTATAACACTTGAAATGCTAACGTTGGAGCAAATAAGTTAAAAATAGATTTGTCTGAGCTTCAAAATTGATCTTACAAAGATTCTAAACCTCAAACCAAAACCTAAACCTAAAATATCACACAACTTCAGGCTTCAAGAGGATTTGGCACATCAAAGCTTCCCATCTTCAACAATCTCCCCCTATTTGATGGAGACAAATCCCTGGGATGCTTTTAGGAATGTTCTTTGTTTAGAATCTGTTGAATCCTGCAAACACTGAACAAACACAGAATAGTCCAGTCCAAACAGATATGCAATATCTATCAGATTTCAAGATTAGCAAAACCATACAAGAACAATCTGTTATAATGCAGAGATAACTGGTTGAAATTTTGCTAAAACAAAAATAACAACTAAACAATAAACAAGATACAGCAGATACAAAAGTTTATAAAAGCAAGTAATAAAGCAATGTTCAAAAGCAATAAAGCAATATTTAGGAACATTACACATCCTAATACTTCTCCCCCTATTTGTCTTATCAAATAGACAAGTGGTAGGATTAAAAACAACATAAAAGAAAACTTTTAAACTAAAAAGAAGGGCTATCCTCCCTTTGAAATTGTAGTTCCAGAATCTGCCTCTGAACTTCTTCAATATGTTCATCTAGAGTAGAGAACCTTGTGTCCATGTTTGTAAACCTTGATTCGCATATCTCATAAAGGTTCCTTTGATTGTCAACAAAGGTGTCCATTCTATTAAGCATTTGCATTTCAAAGGATGACATGCTTGGCATCCTTTCCTCCATGTTGAGGTCATGATGCACTGCTTCTTGAGTTCCAGCAGCAGGATCATCTTGCATTGCTGCCTCTTCAGTTTCATCTCCCTCATTGGTTCCACTTGGGCCAACATAATCACCATCTTTGCTTACCCATCTTCCACCAATCTTGGTAAATCCCATCTTGCTTAGGGATCCACTATTAATTTCACTGGAGGGCTTGATAACTTCTGCTAGCTCTCTTTCTATATCCACTTCAAAATAGTGAAGGAACTTAGAGATCAAAATAGCATAAGGATAACGAAAGTCACATAACATCATGGCTTTTTGCATATGCTCTTTGATAGTGTGAATCCAGTTGATCTTCACTTTATTCATGATGCAGTAGATCATGAGAAGATCTTTTTCAGAAAGAGTTGAATGGTTGCTCCCCTTAGGTGTGATAATCCATGAAACTATGATGGCCACAAGCCTTTTCATCAAGCTTCAACCCACCAACATAAAAATTCTTCACTTTGGAGTGGGGATCCTTGAGACAACCTTTATAAAACTGAATCTTATTGAAATCTTCCACTGCTCCAAGATTTCCCCTATTGATTCGTAGTCCAGAAGACTTCAGTCCAGTCACAACAACCCATACTTCACTTGTAATGATCATATCCACACCTTTGACATGAGAAACAAGTGAGTCACCATCAAAGCTAAGGTTAATGTAGAATACCTTTATAAGATAAGGGTAGATGTTTCCAGTAAGTTCTAGGAATCTCTTCAACATTTGTTCTTTGAGAACAACTCTGACAGAATCCAACTTCTGCTGTTTCATCCAAGTGAATGAAACTACCTTTGTAGTATTCACATTCTTTCTACTAGTCTTTTGTAGATACTTGTTGATAAGATTGGCATCTCCTGCAAACCAACCTTCAAGCTTTCCAGAGCTTTTGACACCCCTGGACTTGATTCTTTTTGCAGATGGAGGAGATCCAACCATTGCTTAAATCAAAGAAAGTTTCTACAAAGAAGGCTTTGAAGAAAGATAAAAATAACAGTTCTAGTTTAACTGGTTATTTGTGTGTGGAAACAACAACTAAACGCATTGGGTTTTATAGCAAAGAATCCTGGTCAAAGTTGATTGTATTCAACATAAAAACGAATCAAATCTGAACAATAAAGCTGACATGGTCAGTCAAATCAGAAAGTACAGATTCACATGTGATATTTGACCAAGCATTTAAGACAAATTTGATTTTCAAGATAGGTAGAGATCCGATCTATAAAAAGCTAATGTACCAGTGTTAAACTGCATTCAAACGTTAATTAAAACAAGTTTGATCATACACGTCACTAGGTTTTACAGAAACACAAACACAAAATTAAAAAGAAAAAACAGATTCATTCAGAGCTTATCTGACAGAAATAATCAGTTGTTTCGAAGAAACAATCAGTTAAATTTCTGATCTGGAAAAAAAATTGTTTTAAATCAGAAACACATGTTGCATGTGGTTATCATGTTTTCTCATAACTACAAGTTATAGAATGTATGAAGAGCAGATGGAGCACAAATAAATAATTCATAGAAACATAGAAAAACATATTGAATTGAAATTTGTACATTTATAGAACTCAACAGGGAATGATTGTTTAACCCTTAGATATACTGATTTTCTAATTATAGAGGTTCAAGAGACTAGCACAAGACACTGATATGTTGACAAGTACAAAACATCCAATTCTTGCTGAACCTTTCAGATGAAATCAGAAATTTGCAAAACAACACTTTGTTAAATATTAAGATTTGATCCCTTTAAAAATTTGGGACGGACCTTCAGTGTTAGATTTATTCTTTGTATAGTCTATACATCTTGGAAACCACTTATAAATTCCTTTAGGTACAAGAGATTTACGAAACATGTAATGCCTAACAGAATGGCCTCTCTTCATGCAATAAAAGCATGTAACAACCGGTTGAAACAACTTTTTAACCGATTGTTTTTCTGGAAAATTTGAAAAAGGTTTTTCAATCTTTTTTTCTTTGCTTTGAGGATAAAATCCCCAACCTGCTTTTCCAAAAACACATTTATGTGAGGCTAAGACATCTTCAAAGTTGGACTTTCTAGTTGTAAGCTTGTCCAAGGTTTTCAAAAGATAGCATATCTTATTTTCAAGAAGTTCACAATTTTCACAACTCATTTTCTCACAACTACAAGAAGAATTCTTGTAGATTAAATCCAGATGTTCTAAATCTTCATTGGTTTTGTACAACTCTTTCTCAAGATCCTTAACTTTATTTTCTAACCCGTTATTTAATCCTTTCAACCGGTTCAGAGAAAGGGCCAATTGGTTGGCTTCATCATGAGTTTCATAAAAAGCATTAAGCAATTGATCATAGGTGGTACCTTTACTTGTTGAAGTAGAATCCACACTACTTGTTACTAATGCTAGAAGACAAAGATTAACTTTATCATCATCTGAAGAGCTTGAGGATGAGACATCATTGTCATCCCATGCTATATAAGATTTCTTTGTTTTTCCCTTTTTCTCCTGTACTGACCAGTCCTCGGGCGTCGTTGACCACTAGTAATGATGGGGCCACGTAAGTTGGGTCCTACAAGCGGCGTGGGCTAGTGTCTCGCAAGGCACGTGAGCCAAGGTGCCAAAGAGTGGTCAGTCATTGATCACCAGGATGTACTGATGTGTCCTCGACAACATAGTGAGGGCGATGAGACATCAGACATCGGAGACTCAAACAGCAGAGCTGGGTATGCAAGTTTTACGCAGCTTTTACGCTATTACCACAGATACACAGAGCGCTTTTGACAACTAAGTTTTGGTGTTTCCTAGCCCTATACTAACTTGAGCGTCGGAGTGCAAACGACCTCTAGGACGCCCTTTGTCTTTGCATTTCCATGTGTTTGATCGAAGAAAGACACGAACGAAAGCATGGATAATTGGACGTATGATCATCGTAGACGCGCGAAGATAATTGAGTCAACCGACAGGAACATTTGGTGCCCATTGTGGGGCACGATTTAAAACACTGTCCCATTCACAAGAACAGAAAGATCCATCAAGATGAGAAACATGAGGCAAGGATCCGTTGCACCAAACGGAGGTGAAAGCCTCACCCTACAACAGATCGTGGAATCGATGCAGACCCTCCAAGAAACGGTAGCTACATCAAGGGCGGAACAAGAACGCATCCAAATTGATCTGGCTGCGTCGCTAACAAGGAATGAAGAATTGTAAAGAACCAATGAAGAATTGCGCAATCAGGAAGGGGAACGCGAGGTGGAAGATCAAGAACCTGCGACACCACCCAGGGATTTCCCAATGCCATTCTCGCAAGCGTTCATGGACGCCGTTATACCAGCCACGTTCGTGGGGCCCAAAGCCATCTTCACAGGTGTAGAGGACCCTGAGGCTCATCTCACGGCCTTCCATACGCAGATGATGTTGGTTAGGGGCTCCGACGCGGTGCAATGCAAGTTGTTCATGAGCACGCTGGTAGGCAAAGCGATGGATTGGTTCATTAGCCTCCCTGATGGCCATGTGACGTCGTTCGCGCAACTTTCTAAGTTGTTCAAAGAGCAGTACATCTTGAATCGGCTCCCCCACCCATTTCTTACGATCTTTTCGATGTAAGACAGTATAAGGGAGAGTCCCTGAAGGAGTTCCTCAATCGCTTTGGGACACAGGTGTTCAAGCTGAACACCAAGGACGAGACCATGATGGTACACACATTCAGGAAGAGTATCGTGCCAGGACCCTTCAATGAATCGCTCATCAGGAATCGCCCCAAGACTTTCGGCGAAATTAGGCGTCGAGCAGTGGAGCATATTGTCACAGAAGGAGAGGTCGAGAAGTGCACATGCATTGTCCCCTCGCGCCCGCGAGCACCAGGTCGACCTCAGCCCCTAAGGGTGCATGAGGCAATGACAGAGAAGAGGGCTCCAGTGAAACAACAGCCTTACCAGCCCAAGAAGCCCCAAACCAGGGGGCGCACGAGGGAGAATGTGCCACCAAGGCCCAACTTCGTGGTAGAATTGAAAGACCTAATCGTCGTCCCCAACATAGCGGAGAGATTGAAGATACCCGCTAAAACTGACAAAAAGTTATGGCCTAACAAGAACGCCTGGTGCGAGTTCCACCAAGCGTTTGGCCACCCCATACGCAACTGCTTGGCGTTGGGACACCAGTTAGACGAGCAGGTGAAGAATGGTTTCCTAAAGGACTACTTGGTGGAGTCACAAGGATCCCAGAACTCGATAGCGTTAGGAGAAGATCAGGGGCACGAGATACCCGTGCATGGCGAGATTCACACTATTGTTGGGGATTTCTCAGGTGGAGGTTGCACTGCTTCTCAGTGAAAGAAGTATGCACGAGCGGTGATGTCGGTAGAGGCGCAAGAGGCAGATGAGGCCCTTGACATTGACCTGGTCTTCACCAAGGCCAACCTCCGAGTTTTCGTTCCCCACGACAATGACCTAGTGGTGATCTCAGTAGTAATCGCAGAGAGAAAGGTACACCATGTACTGGTGGACCAAGGAAGCTCGGCAGACGTGATGTTCTAGACGACCTTCAACAAGCTGCAGTTGTCCTCTGATCAGTTAAGGCCTTATACCGGCTGTTGGTACGGCTTCGCGGGAGACCAGGTGGACGTGCGTGGGCACTTAAAGCTGAGGACCACCTTCACAGATGGTGCCGCGTAACGCACGGAGAACATCAGGTACCTCATCGTCAATGCCCCCTCCGCTTATAACATACTGTTGGGTAGACCTACACTGAACAGGCTGAGGGCGGTGGCGTCGACGAGGCACATGAAGATGAAGCTACCTGACTTGGGAGGAAAGGTGATAACCATTAAGTCAGATCAGAAGGAGAATATGAGGTGCTACGAAAATAGCCTCAAGACCAAGAGAGGGGTGTTCATGGTCACCACCAGGGCACCAAGTGAAGAAGGGGATGCCCGTGTTGAGATGGCCTGTGTAGGGATCGCCCGGGAGAGGCGACTCGAACCAGCAGGAGATGTCCTGGAGAGGGAGATCGGAGGCAAGACGTTTAAGCTTGGTAAATCACTAGGTCAAGCAGCACAGGATCAGATTGCTGAGGTCATAGCATGACATTTGGATGTCTTCGCATGGTCCGCCTCGGGCATGCCAGGCATGGACCTAGACTTCCTGTGCCACCACCTCACCATGGATCCCCAGATCAAGCCTGTCCGCCAGAGAAGAAGGAAGTTCAACGAGGAGAGGCGGCAAGTCATAAAAGAAGAAACAAAGAAGCTGCTGAGCGTTGGCCACATAAGGGAGATCCAATACCCTGAGTGGTTGACCAACGTGGTCTAGGTGAAGAAGGCCAAAGGAAAGTGGAGGATGTACGTTGACTTCATCGACCTCAACAAAGCTTGCCCGAAGGACTCATGTCCTATATCAAGCATTGACGCCTTGGTGGACAATGTCTCGAGCTGCAAGATGCTTAGCTTCCTGGATGCTTTTTCTGGGTACAACCAGATTAAGATGCATCACAGGGACGAGTGCAAGACAGTGTTCATGACAGAGTTGTCTTGCTACTGTTACACAGTGATGCCCTTCGGGTTTAAGAATGCAGGTGCCACCTACCAGAGGTTGATGGACAGAGTGCTAGCGCCCATGATAGGGTGAAATGTGCAAGCCTATGTGGACGACATGGTGGTGACCTCACAGGTGAAAGATCTGCACATGGCTAATTTAGAAGAGCTATTTACGACAATAGCTAAGTACAAACTGAAGCTGAACCCCGAGAAGTGCGAGTTCAGGGTGGAAGCAGGTAAATTCTTGGGATTTTTACTCACCGAGCGTGGGATAGAGGCGAACCCCGAGAAGTGCGCTGCAATCCTTGCGATAAGAAGCCCAATCTCAGTTAAGGAGGTGCAACAAGTAACAGGGCGGATGGTCCACTAGTACAAAAATAAGAAAAGAGTGCTCATTATTAAACGCGGCTCAGCGCTTAAACGCATTCGTTAAAAAAGAGGTGGCATTTTTGAAATTATTTTGATTTACAAATGTGGTCAGTGGGTAAGACCGCATTTGTAAATCA
>Ga0123342_1007916_pt1 | contig 13751 bp, 7 predicted proteins | sample Turbeawhitnodule_FD_89960 | JGI IMG/M metagenome (GOLD analysis project Ga0123342, IMG submission 89960) | Root nodule microbial communities of legume samples collected from Mexico - Turtle bean Mexico white nodule | ecosystem: Host-associated > Plants > Roots > Nodule | place: Mexico: Nepantla...
ATATATAAACAAACAACATCCCTGGAAGAGAAATTGAATATTGGGATCATGTCCCCTCAATATTCAGATCTCCTAGCCTAGGGTATTATTGAGAGTTAAAGTTAGCTTCCCTTACCTTAATTGTTTGCTTTCCAAGCAACTTCTAAAATTTTATTCCCCACAGTCTAGATAAACTTCAAAATTTACGGGCCTAATGTAAGTTATTCAAACATAACAAAAATTCAGTATATAGTAGAATAAGTTGAGAGGATTAAACTTCTCAACTGACCCCACCAAGATTGATGACTAAATCCTAAGGAAAAATATAGAACAAAGGATCTCCAGAGCAAAAATGAACTTACTCTGTTTGAAGATCTGATCGGGTAGAAATGTAGTCTGACTCCTCATCTACAACATGGCGTGATCAGATTTTGGAATAGATGAGGTATGAGAGAGAAAATGAAGAGAGAAGGGAGATGAGAGAAGTGGGTAGAGAGAGAAAGCAGGAAAAAAAGGTAAAGAGGAAAATGATGGAGCAGGGGCTCTTGGTTTTTATTTACGGGGTTACAATTATCATAATAATTATATACATAATATTAAAAATATTATTATAATATAATTAATTATAAAATCATAAATAATAATAATAATATTTAATAATATTAAGAATATTTATTAATATTGAGAATTTTTAATAATATTAATTATATTAACATTGATAATTTTATTAATAAGTATAATAATAATCACAATGTTACAATAAAACTTGACTAGTGTAATGATTAAAACTTCTTTGAACATTTTTTCAAGAGACTTAGATTCGATACTTTAATTACAATTGAGTGGGTATTACCTATGAAATTCTTCTATAGATAAATTGAATTTTTCTTGTAGTGTTAGCTTAAAAACACAAATTCTAGTTAAATAATAAAATCTATGTAACTATATTTTATCAACTATAACTATAAGCTGATCAGGTACTAACTACCATATAGTTTATTAGTTAATTTTGTCAAACAAGTCCATGAACAGTTTTATTGAAAATAGTTTAAATTTATTTTTTTAATCATGATTTGTTTAGAAGTTAAATATTTCATAAGTTATATTTTTTATAAAAAAATTCTAGATATTACTATACAACTTCACATCTTAATTAAAGTGACACTTTAAATAACAACAATCATATTTCCTAAATTATTTATTATCCTTAAATATCATAATAAAGATCACATTTAATGGCATTGAATGTTAAACTTTACATTTAATATATTTATAATAACAATAAATTATCTAACTTTAAATAGTGACATGTAAGGTGAGATATCTCTAAGCAATTGAGAATAGAATCCTGAAAATATGATCAATACATTGATCTTTATTTTGTGTTTGGTGAGCAGTGGTACTAACCCTGTAGTTTATGGTATTGAAAATGTACTGAAAGAAGATTTGGAACTGGAACGACGAGTAAAGCTCATTAACAAGTCTCCTACCAAAACTATTAATGTATTTTATAATCTTGTACCTTATGCTTTCTTTTGTTGAATCCAATCACATTATTTGATTAACAATTTTTTTTATATGTATGGTGTTCTAAATTTATAGACAGAGTATGGAGACGTGATTGATTGCATTGATATTAACAAACAACCCGTCTTTGATCATCCTTTACTTAAGAATCACAAACTCCAGGTAAATGAATTTTTTTAATCAGACATGGAAAATTCAATATTTCTTTCAATGCACTCTTAATTTCAATATTTATTTGTGTTGTTTAATTACAGAAAAAACCTAGCTTTCAAAAACCAATTGAAAAAAGAAGTGTGAAGAATTTATCACATAGATCTATATTTGGACTTCATAAAGATCGGTGTCCTAAAGGGACTGTTCCTATTCTGAGAACAACAAAAAAAGATCTTATTGAAGAGAAAAATTCACTAACTAGTAGTATCTTCCTTGAAGATATCCCTGGTGTTCATGTATGTTGTCTCCTTCGACTAAATTTCAAATTTCCATGATTTATTTCTATAAATTACATCGTGTTTTAATTCTTCAATTTTTGAACTTTGTAGGTTGCAGAGATAGCTATTTCTTCCAAGTTTGGCCCATACTATAGCATTTTCGGAATGAATAGCGTTTATAATCCTAGAGTAACTGCTAAGGGTTAAATGTCTCTTTCTCATATGTGGGTTCAAAATGGACCAGTAGATACTAATAACAAAATTAGTATCGGATGGCATGTGAGTTCTAATCTATGCAATTATATTATTGTTTAAAAAAATATGAAAAAAATAATTTATAGTAATTTTTTCTTGCATCTTATAAATTGTTATTTGCATTCAATCCACTTTGAAATTTCCAAAATTACCCTTTCATTCTGAAATTTAAAATTTAAAATTGAAAAAAAAATGTTCAAAATATGAAATAGATTTTTATGTTCCAGGAATGCAATTTCAGAATAGAATTGAAAAATCAAAACCCCATTCTAGAAAAAAGTACATTCTAGAAAATAAATTCCAAAAAAAAAAGCAGAAATTTATTCCATAAAAAAATTCTAAAAACCACAAAAGTATTTCAGAAATTAAAATCCAAAAACGTGTTCTAGAAAATAAAATCTTAAATGTAATTTTATCTACATCTCCAAGAGCATTTATTTCATGTGAACAACGAGTGCTGGTTTATATTTTATTAGGTGCAGGAAGTAATTTTCTAGAAAAGGATACCCATCTAATCTCAAATTTTGGTATAGGTATGTCCAGAATTATACGGTGATCAAGATAGCCATGTATACACATCATGGACGGTACGAAAAGATATCATAATTTATATTTATATTTATATATATATATGATAAACTTATTTATATGAACATCAAATGCTCCCAATTTCACATTACTAGTTTTAACTTTATGTTATCTTAGTGCTGTTAAAAAAAAATTATGTTATCTTAGCATTTGTGAAAAAAAAAATCATTCACTTATTAAATAATTACTGTAATGTTTCTAATATACAGACAGATAATTATCGGAAGACGGGATGCTACAATATTCGATGTCCAGGTTTTGTTCAAATTCATAAAAATATGTATCCTGGTGCACGTCTGAAAAATGTATCTTCTTATGGTGGACCAGTTTTTGGATTTGATAGTTCTATTACTCAGGTGATGTTCTTGTTATATATTTTCATGTAATGTTGTATAATACATGAATGTGGGATATTATTTTTGACAAAAATTTGTGTACATACATTTTCAGGACCCAGTGACCAAAAACTGGTGGATAGGTGAAAAAGGTCATTTTATGGGATATTTTCCAGCAAAATTGTTCTCCAATATGAATTCAGCGGATAAAGTAGGGTTTGGCGGAAGGACTTTAACTCCTAAAGGTTCTCCTAGTCCTCCCATGGGATCTGGACATTTTCCTGATGAGAACTTCTATCATGCAAGTTTTTATAAGTGGATCAATGTTGAGAATCTTACAAGAGATTTTGGACCTGAAAAGTATCAAATAGAAAACTACATTGACAATCCTAAATGTTTTGGTGTTAGTTATTATGGTAAACTTCAAAAAAAATTTGGATATGCTCTCCAATTTGGAGGACCTGGTGGTAATTGTGGAAATTGATTAGTTAATTTTTAGTAATAAACTTTAAAGTTATATTTTATTATGATTATATTTTTAATCATTTATGATTCTACCATTGCCTTATTTTTCTCAACAATTTTAATAATTTCATAATTCAGAAAGTATTATTCAAGATATATGTCCTAGTGTATATTGTAGAATATAAAATGTAGTAGTATCAATTTGAAATCACACACTCTCACCCAAACATACTCACTCACCCACACATATGCATAAGACGCGATTTTCATATTAAACAAAACGATCAAATATAAGTATAACATATAATTATTTTCCTTTAACATAATCTTCCTTTTTACCTTTTTTTTTTGTTTAGTTGGTTGCGTAAACACATCACTTTTTTTATAATTAAATATATAATAAATAGTTATCTTTTTAATTTTAAGTTCTTTAAATAATATAAAAAGTTTTTTCTACAAAAAAATATCAAATATACAATGTATCAATATAACATAAAAAAAAAGTTATAATTTTTTATCCAAATAATTAAATATATTATGAAACACAATCAATAATTTTGATACACACAAAAAAAATTACTCTCACTTAACAACCATTTTAATAATATAATAATATATATTGGTATTTTAAGTTAAAAAAAATTAACATCCATGCTCCACCCTACATCCCACTAAATATTAATATTTTAATTTTTTTTAATTTTAAAAATTATTTTAATATTTTTCATTTTGTCTATATTTTCATTAAGAAGATTTTTTCTTTTTTTAATTTTTTTTATTATAAATATTAATATTTTGTTGTTCATGTAAAATGGAACTGGGTGTAGTACATATATGTTACTTTATGGGTTTCAAAGTATCATCCCTTATTATGAAATACAATTTTAGAAAAATTATCTTACAAATTAAAATAATTAACAAATTAAAATATAAAAATTATTTTAGATCAATTTAGATATAGTTCTACTTAGATTATCTTACAAATCTAAAAATTATTGTTTCCCTCTAATGTGATTATTATTATTATTAAAAATTATTTTAGTCCTGCACTTACAATTTGATTATTTTAAAAATATAAAAAGTATTTTGTAGTTATAATTTAGTTATTATTGTCATAATTCCTAAAATTATGTAGATCACTTTATATGTAATTCTAATTTGATTATTACTATTATGATTAGTATTAGTATTATTTTTCTTTCTAAAAATATTTAAGCTACTCTAGTTACACTATTAATTTGGTTATTTTAAAATTATTTACAACCACTTTAGATCTACTTCTCATTTAGTCACTTTAAAATCCTTTACAATCACTTTAGATGTAGTCTTAAAAAATCCATTAAATAAGATTATTTTTTAAAATATAACATATATTTAAATCGTTAGGAGACTCAACTCCATCACACAGAACGATCTTAAATGTTTATCCACAGAATTGTCGAAGCAAAACCTGATCACAGTAAAAATCTAAATTCAAATCCATATTTTTTCTTAGAAAATGAGTAGACCAGGAAAAGAAAAATATTTTTTGACACCCCATTTTTCCTTTGCTCCAAATTACACCTTTGAATTACTTATGTGATAGAGGTATTTTTGTAAACTAAAAGGCATAAGGTGAATGTAATTTGGAGCATTGGATGTCAAATTATCACTGCTCCCAGAAAAAATCACTCATGGATTCATATTCTCATACAAGTAAAGTTGTGGCATGATCCCTTCCATCTGGTTGGTGGAGGACCAAATTCTTCGTTACTGAAGCTCTTAGACTCTGGCCAAACTTCTGTGTCTATTACTCAACTATTATGTCATTCTCCAAACTTGTTCTTAGGATTTGTTTTGGACTAGGAACAAAGAACTAGGATCTTAATTACTTTAGCTACTAAAATTTGCTTCATGTTGCGGTTAATTTATTCAGTGATAAAGACAAATTTGACAATTACTCTGTCACGATATTTTAATTAAATTCCACTGCAAGTTTACCAAGGAAACGTTCATAGAACGTGTAAACAGCTTTGTTTGATCATGAGCTTAAAGAAACAATGTGTCATTCTTCTAAAATATAATATACTATATGCATTGCTAAAATCTATCTGCTCACTTATATGACATTGTGGTGAAATTTGATTCGTTTTGGCAAAGGGTTTTTCCAACATAGTTGGCTCATTGTTAAACTTTCATAATAGAAGAGCTTGTTTGGGGGATTTTATTTACCATTACATTACATCAAAAAATTCTTATTATGAAGTGCAGATCATTTATCTAATGTATTTAGAGGACATGCTTTTCAGTTATTCCTTCAAAATTATGTCTAGCTTTTCTTCCATCAGATCAAGTGTGAATTTCCATTCTAATTTTTTTTTCAATTTTTATTAATCTGGTGTTTAATATTTTGTAAAATCCTCATTTTTAGAAAATTAACAGTTTCTAGTACTGGTTGGTTGTTATTAAAAAGCTTAAATAATATCAAAAGTCGTTGTAGTATAGTGGTGAGTATTTCCGCCTGTCATGCGGACGACCCGGGTTCGATCCCCGGCAAGGGCGCATCGGCAAGGGCGCATTTTTGCTTTTCATTCTTTTACACAAAGAGTAACCTTAAACTTATTATTGTATTGAAATATAAATTTTTGTCTTATTTAAGGGTTTTTTCTGCAAAAATACTATTTTTAAAAATATGTTATCATGAATGTGAAATTAAACCTTAAAAGTATATTTATAACATATAAATAAATAAGTTACACTCAATTTTTATGAACTGTAATACATTTATCTGTTATGGTGTTTAATTATTATAAACTATCGAGTCATACTTTCATAAAATCTATATATACATATATAAAATTAATATGATATGATAAATAAATGGATTAGATCTTTCAAGAAAAATCAGATATAATTTTAGGTATTACCAAATTTAGTCTAAAAATGATTTAACTTGATATAATGTATTTTATTGTGTATCCAATTTTACTTGCATGAAATATATTTCACTATCTAAATATTGAAGTTTCAATTATAATACTAAACAGTTATATGACATTTAACATGCTATGGTTAGTTTTAACTATGCATAATCTCAAGACAGCTAGTTATGATACCAACACATTTTTTAAGGCTTTTAATATAGTTAATTATTTATTTTTATCGCCTTAGATTATCAAAATATATTAATAAGTTTTGTTTTGGAGTGAACGTATTTGCATATGTTAACAATGATTAAATCATATAGAAAATTAGATAATATGAATATTAATCATGGCACACACCTTAATCTAGGTCTAATAGGAAAATGGTCAATGAGATATTGCAAATAGATGCAACAGACAAAAGTATGTCACTATTATAACATTTATTCTGTCTGAATACCGAATACTTACTTGAATGTCAGATAACCTTTTGCAAGTGCACTCTCGATGGAGAGTCGAAGTTCGAACAACGGGAGAAAGGAGAGAGTAACGGAAGGAAGAAATCAATTGTTAAACTGGTAACAATTATTGTCTCATTCCCTCACACCAAGTGGTTAAGTAAGTGTGAAGGTTCACTTCAGAAGAACAAAGAGAAAAAGACAATTATAAGGTGACAAATGATGCAGCGGAAATTAAGATAAGGAATAAGTAAAGAAGAAGAACAAAGCAAAGAACAAATTAAATATTAGAAGAAGACATATATGGAATGGAAGGAGGCGTAAAAAAGATAAAAGAGGAAGGGATGAAGAAATCCTATAGGAATAAAGGAATTCACGCCACTTGAAACAAAGAGACTCCAAGATAAGTGATGCAAGAGCCTTATTAGGTACTAGCTAGTTGGTCATGAACAAGTTTTACTGAAAAATATTTAAATTTAAATAATTATTTTAATCATAATTTTCTTAAAAGTTAAATATTTACTACGCTTCTTTATTACCCTTAAATAATATAATAAATATAACATTTAATGGTATTGAATGTTAAACTTTACATTTAATATATTTATTCATAACAATAAATGCTCTATACTAAATATGACATTTTTATTTAACTTTAAATAGTGACATGTAAGGTGAGGTATGACTAAGCAATTGACAATAGAATCTTGAAAATATGATCAGTACATTGATCATTGTTTTGTGTTTGGTGAGCATTGGTGTTATCCTTGTAGTTTATGGTATTGAAAATGTGCTCAAAGAAGATTTGGAACTGGAACGACAACTAAAGCTCATTAATAAGTCTCCTATCAAAACTATTAATGTATTTTATAATCTTCTAATAAATTACCTTGTGGTTTTTTTTTAAATCTTAGTCTCGTTATATTGATTAACAATTTTTTTTATTTGTATGGTTTTCTAAATTGATAGACAGAGTATGGCGACGTTGTTGACTGCATTGATATTAATAAACAATCGGCCTTTGATCATCCTTTACTTCAAAATCATAAACTCCAGGTATATAAGTTTCTCTAATTAGTTTTCAATGTGAAAAACTTTTAATATTTCTTTCAATACATTTTTAATTTTAATATTTATGTTTGTTGTTTACTTATAGAAAAAACCTAGTTTTCAAAAATCAACTGCAAGAACAAGAGTGAAAAATTTATCAAATGGACCCATATTTGGACTTCGTAAAGATCAGTGTCCTAAAGGGACTGTTCCTATTCCAAGGACAACAAAAGAAGATCTCATTCGAGAAAAAAAATTGTTAAACAGTAGTATCTTCCTTCGAGATATTCCTGGTGTTCATGTATGTAGTCTCCTTCAACTAAATTTCAAATTTCCATGATTTATTTCTATAAATCACAGGTTTAATTCTTCAATTTGTCTATCTATTGAACTTTGTAGCTTGCAGAGGTAGCTCTTTCTTCAAAATTTGGCCCATATTACAGTGTTTCTTGAACAAATAGCGTTTATAATCCTACAGTCACCAAAGGTCAAATGTCGCTTTCTCATATATGGGTCCAAAATGGACCAATAGATACTAATAACAAAATTAGTATTGGATGGCATGTGAGTTTTAATCTTTGCAATTATATTATTGTTTAAAAAAATATGTAAAAGAATTACCTAATTTGTACTAATTTTATTATGTAGAAAAAAATACATATTTAATCTCAAGTTTTGTTATAGGTGTGTCCACAATTATACGGTGACAAAGATACCCATATGTACTCTTCATGGACGGTACGAAATATATATTTATATATATATATATGATAAACTCATTTATATAAACATCAAAATATTTTCAATTTCACATTATTAGTTTACATTTTATGTTAACATAAGAAACCTTTTGTTAAAAACATGAATCCTTCACTTCTCAAAATATTATAGTGATGTTAAAAAATATGCAGTCAGATAATTATCACAGGACAGGATGCTACAATACTCGATGTCCAGGTTTCGTTCAAACTCATAGAGGACTTTATCCTGGTTCACGTACGGCAAATTCATCTTCCTATGGTGGACCAATTTTTGGTTTTGATAGTGTTATTACTCAGGTGATGTTCTTTTTATAAATTTTCATATAATATTGTATGATACATGGAGGTGAGGTATTATTCTTGACAAGAATTTGTGTATATACATTTTCAGGACCCATTGACCAAAAATTGGTGGATAGGTGGAGATGGTTATTATATGGGATACTTTCCATCAAAATTGTTCTCCAATATGGGTTCAGCGGATAAAGTAGGGTTGGGCGGAAATACTCACCACTATACTACAACGACCTTTGATATTATTCAATCTTTCTAATAAAAAGCAACCGTATCAAAACCAGTTAATTTTCTAAAATAGAAGATTTTACAAAATATTAAACACCAGATTAATAAAAATTGAAAAAAAAACTAGTATGAAAATTCACTTGATCTGATGGAAGAAAAGGCAAGTAGACATAATTTTGAAGGAATAACTGAAAAGCATGTCCTCTAAATACATTAGATAAATGATCTACACTAAATACAATCTTCTAATTGATACAATTGGTCCTCAACTTACCCCTGTCAGATTTCAGCTAAAGACTGCAAATAATACAACAACTTCACATTTCTATTCTCAACTAACAACATCTTTAGGACTCAACAAACAGATGCTGCCAATAAATGATACAAGGAGATGGTTGTTTTACTGTAAAACCTCACCACTCATTTTGTCTTCTCATTCATGGCATGTGCCTTCTTTTCTGCTTTGTTGCTGCTTGGGTTTGAACCATTCACCACACCTGGATTGCTAAAACTCTTTGTTTCTTTTGATTCTGCACCAAGATAATTTGACAGTACTCTTCTCACCCCAAAGCCTCGACGTTGAGGTTTGATGTTCTTATTGTTATTGTCAATGTTAATGTTGTTGTTGAGGAAAGGAGATCTCTCTCCCCTTGCAGGACTAATTAGTGGTGGTGCCACTGAAAAGCTTGGTGTGCCAACTGCTTTGTGAGGAGTGCCTGAGACAGACACTGTCATTGGAACCAATGGAAACCTATCTGAATGTTTAGTCAAGTCATCCACATACAGCAGATCGTCTATGCGAGCTACAATGTTAAATGCCATGCTCTCCAAAACTCTTGAATAACTCTCTAGTATGGATTTTCCAACATCCTGAATGTTTTCAAATGAAATAAGATTTGTTAATGTGAAAGGCTTTGAGATAAAGATTGCAAAAACTAGATGAAAATAAGGAAATAGAAGCATGGAACCTTGTTGCACTGAATCTTGCTGGTATCCAAGGTAGTTTGAGTTAGACCAGGAAATTTCTGCTTCAGTGAAAGTAGGACATTTTCAGCTCTTTCTGCTAGTAGTTCTCTCTTATCTCCGTCAGCCATGAAGTCCTTCACAATTTCCCACGATGACTTTGTAGTTGAACGGTTAGGATTAGGTGGGGGTTTAGAGTTAGCTCTTCTACGCCACACATACATTGAGGCTTCAACACGGTTTGCAATCTCAAGTGCCACATGCTCGGAGGATAGGTCTAGGCAGTCAAGAAGACACTCTGGAGAGAATTTCTCTGATGTAATGTAATGGTAAATAAAATCCCCCAAACAAGTTCTTCCATTCTGAAAGTTTAACAAGAAATCAACTATGTTGGAAAAAAACCCTTTGCGAAAACCAATCAAATTTCACCACAATGTCATATAAGTGAGCAGATAGATTTTAGCAATGCATATAGTATAGTATATTTTAGAAGAATAACACATGTTTTTTAAGCTCATGATCAAACAAAGCTGTTTACACGTTCTATGAACGTTTCCTTGGTAAACTTGCAGTGGAATTTAATTAGAATATCGTGACAGAGTGATTATCTAAAAGTTCTTTAAGTTGTTATCTAATCATAAATGTGTGATAAGTACTTTGAAAGTGGTTGACACTAAACAAATTTACACACTAGGAGTATATAAAAATTAAACTCACTTTGCAATGCCCAGAAATATCATCAATTCCATACTATTTTTTTTATCATTTGTCTAAACCATATAATAACATCAACTTCTATTTATGAGGAAAATAATCATACCTTGGGAAGGGTTTCCAAGTATGACTCAGGAACTGCCATTTCAGCTAAAGCACCGTTGTTGATAGCCATGGCAGCTTTTAGAATTTGACTTGCACATTCTCTTGTGTGATTCAACTGCTTTCTCGAGTTCTCACTGAGGCCGGCAGGGGGCACACGAGGTACAGGGAGCCACCACTTATCCTCTTGTCGCTGAATTCTTTTGCAAAATGAAGCTGAACCCTCTGCATCTTGGGCTACAATTCCTTGGTCAACATACCAAAACTCCATATCTTTGCAACTATCTAAAATTTCCTGTTATGAAGATAAGTTTACACGAGTGTCAGCAATTTCTCTACCAACTACTACTCTACTAGCACACCATGAAAGAATAAGATTCAACACTCACAAGAAGCATGTTGTCGAGTTTGCGCAGAGCTGGAAGATTCATAAAAAGGTCTGACCTTGGTCTGCAAGTCATTACCTATAGAATGCACCATATATAAACATCACAATCGCAATAACTGTTTTAGTTTTAGTTACATACAAAGTAGAGAGCTCTTTATTGAAAAGAAAATTGAAGTCATATATGAGCATTCAATCCAATTGTACCTCTAGCTTACTTCCATCTGGAAATGTCTGCCAAGAAGGTATTAACTCGACAATGTGATCACTAACACTAAGAAGCCATTCCATCTCCCTCCGCCACATTTCTTTCTTTTCACAAGGAACAGGTTCTAGTCTCCATAATTGCCCAAATACAGTGGCTACAAGATGCATTAAATTCGAATTGTAAAGATCATTACAACAACATTTAAATTCAAACGATAAAGGAAATTTTCAAAATTTTGCCAATCCAGCTTGTGTTACAGACAAAGCATACCACACAGATTTGTAACGGCATTTGAGATGGCCAAAGCACTGCAGACTCCTTTCCCAGATCCTGACATATCTTCCCCAAGCAGTAATTTTGCAAACCTTTCCTTCATTGCATCGATTCCTGATCCAACATTATTTCCCAGTAGTTAGACGACAACCAAATGAATATTAACAACTAAACCCACCTAGGTGTTAATAATACTCTTTCAATATTTTCCCAGCCTTCATAGAATCAACGGAATTCAAAACTTGTGTGAATTTTTAAACTTTTTGCAGTCTGTCAGTACTCCAAATATTCTAGTCCCAACTTACCTGGCATTTTAGAACTGATGCTGGTAAATTTTTTATCTTCCAAGTGAGAAACAGGTTCATTTTCTTTCTCATCTGATTTGCGGCATTTGGAGAGTGCAGCCTTCCGAATAGGCCAACCAAGAGGAGGAGAAGCACACCCTTTGAGTTCTTGAGTTGAAACACTGGCAGAAGAAGGAAACCCGTCTTTTTTCTTCTGAAAATTTTCACCCTTGTTGCATAAAGCCTCCATCTTGAACAACTTTCCCTCAGCAGAAAAGCTTTGCTTTTTGAACTAAAATCACCCCAATGATGGCTCACTCTCCTCCAACATGACCCAACACAGCGACAGTAACAGTTTTCTGCCGTTACAGAGAAGGAGTTTGAAAAACAAAGGAAGTTGGGAGGTGGGTTTTATAGATTATCGTGTATGAAGGGACCGTTGAGGTTGCTGTGAACACAGCATCGTGGAAAAGACGATGGAATGAAGAACAATGTAGCTTTTGGGGAAAAGGTTATTGTGTCACTGAACAGTTGTCGTGGTTTCTTACACTCTCTCTCTCTCACTGTGTTCCAAATTTGAAGTGTGGAATGCCCCATGACATACCAACGTCTCTCTGCCTTTCGCTCTCAGAGTAACTCAAATTTGTGGCCATGTTCAAAAATAATACTAAACAATTTAAACTTGTTTGACTTTTTTCTGTTATTCCCAATATATATTATGCTTTCTAATTTCTGTTTTGTAATTACTATTATATGCATCTCGATATAATTTTTGATTACTTTTTATAGTGTTAATAATTACTCTCTCTATACTTTAATCTTAAAAATGTACTAATTATATTTTAAAAATTCCCTCAAAATATTTATATGTTATCAGCATTTATTTTTATTACAATTTTAATGCACTAAATTTAAGACATTAAAATATAAAATATTTTTACAAACTTTCAAAACTTTAAATTCTTTACGTTTTCTTAATCCATTTTTAAATTTTTATTATTAAAACTAATTGTGAATATCTCTTATAATTTACAAACCTTTTTCGTTATATTTTTTAATTCATATTTTGTAATTTTATCTGCATTTCATAAATAACGTGCAATGCACTTTAATTACAATTTTAAATAAAGCAAATTAGTATCTAAATACACGTGCTAATAGGCAAGAGTAATTTCACAAACAAAATTTAGTATCTCGATTTGTTGGTTTTTTTACCATTATGGGGTTATTTTTTCTACTTTTTACCAAAATGGGATCTGTTTAAAAAAAAATTACAAATTTAGGCAAGTCGTGCAAATTTGGCACGACTTCATATGCACAAATCCCCAATTAGGCACGACTTTTGTCTTGTCATACTGAAGTCGTGTCAACTTGACACGACTTTTGCCCTGTCATATTGAAGTCGTGCCAACTTGACACGACGTTTGCCACGTCATATTTTTATTTTATTTTATTGTTTATATATTGGGTAGTAAGTTATTTAATGTTAAAAATTAATTTGATACATAATTTTCTAAGAGTGTTAGTTTTAAGGAACAAAAAATTGGA
>Ga0123342_1007917_pt1 | contig 13750 bp, 19 predicted proteins | sample Turbeawhitnodule_FD_89960 | JGI IMG/M metagenome (GOLD analysis project Ga0123342, IMG submission 89960) | Root nodule microbial communities of legume samples collected from Mexico - Turtle bean Mexico white nodule | ecosystem: Host-associated > Plants > Roots > Nodule | place: Mexico: Nepantla...
AGCACCAGCCGAGAGGAGAAGCCAAGAGTTCCCATCAAGGAGAGAAATTAAGTACCCAGCCCAAGATAGTGTTCAGCCCAATATTGAAGGATTTGTCTTGTTAACCCATTTCGAGTGTTCTTGGTCCCTGTTGTAAGAACAATTATTATTATTATTATTTTATAAACATGTTTTTATTGTTATAATTATTTTAATTTTAATTTTATTATTATTATTTCATTACTAATATTTCTAAAATTAATATTATTAATATTTTATAAAAAAAATCAAATTTATTAATTTTATTATTAATATTAATAATAACATGATTACGTTTAATTATTTATTATTATAACTATTTTTAATACTTTTATTAATATTATTATTATAATTTGATCTTATTTTTAATTTTTTTTTCTTATTATTATTTTTAATTTTATTTGATCATTATTATTTTTAATTATTATTATATTATTATCATTTTTTATTATTTAATAATATTATTATTTTATTATATTATTATGGGAACATGTCTAGAGAAAAGGTTAAAGATTATATTTTTTATAAAGATTGAATCACCCTATGATTTATATTTATTCATTTTTTATTACTGATAAAAAAAATGTTATATAACATAATCAATCATCAATTATCTTACTGTAAACTAGAATAAAATTATTTTAATATCTAAAATAATATTTAATTTAGTTAATATTATAATTAATTAAAATTCATCTCTATTTAATGATTTTTTTTAAATTGATTTTTATTTAATAAATTTTTTTTAGTAATAATTGATTATCTTCACCCATTTGTTTTTCTTTATATTTCATTTTCATGTTGTGTTTTAACCACAACATTTACCTATATATGGTCAATCAAGTTAGTAAACTTAATTCTTAATGTAGGTCAATGAAAAAGCCTACCTGAACAACAATTTTCTTTAAATTGAATTCCACGAACCTTAGCTCACCTTAATTTTACCCACAACACAAACTCAACTCAAACCAAGAATCATGAATATCTACATACATGGTACTTTTGTCTTTAGATATAACTTTACCTGAATTTTTTTCCTCTAATTCTTCACACAAGATCAAGATCCTCGCTGAAATATTTCTTTACAGTTTCACGCTTTCACATTTTCGAAAGTTATCATATACAACATGTGAGTATGTGAGTGTAACCCAAATCCATCTATATAAATAGTTCTCATTTGAAAATAAGCAAAGTGTAAATTATAATGATTTATGATTGAATATGATAATATAATTTTTTATATATTATCAATAAATTTCAATTAAAAATATATTTATTCTAATGTTTATAAATATATAATGAATCATAAATGAAAGTTATCTATGTTGCTATAGTGAACTATTTATTATATTTTCTAGAATACGTAATATGATAATTCAACAATCATTTATAATTCCACTTAACTTCATTTTCTTATAATTTACTATAATGCATGATTTAGTATATTGTAAAAAGTACCAAATACAAATTATACAAATATATTAAAATATAGATCTGGTTTTTAACAACAAAATATACATCTAGATATTATGCTTTAACTTCGATATAAATTCCACTGGAATTATCCATGAATGAACAATTGTACCACTTTAGTTATCAATCTAATTTCAAAAGGTTAGAAATATCAATAGTCTCATATTTAACTTTTACTTCTATTTCAAGAAAAATTAAACAAGTGTAAAATTGAAATTTGAAATAAAAATCATTAAAAGTTCGAATGAACATTTTACACCGTTAATAGCTCAACTTCAATATGTTAGAGTGACAAATTACACAGTAATAGTTTTTAGGTAAATATTGAAAATGTGCAAACACAACTAACAATTATTCCTTAAAAAACCTAAAAAATATTAATATCTGTTTATTTAACAACAATACCTTAAAATAAACAAATCAAACGTAGTCCATCTTACAGCAAAAACCTATGCCACTGCAAAACATGACCAACCAAATTAAATGATTCCTAATTTTTTATGTCTATTTAGTTTAGTTATCAATAAATTCAAAAGAATCCCAAATTCGATCCTTTACGTTGCAAGTGTTTAATTGTTATTATTATTATAGTATTAATCCAAGTCAAAACTTAATAACTTTCTCTCTCTTATGAATTTCAAATTCAAATGTCTTCTCTTTAACAAATTTGATTACTTTTTATATTATTTTTTTCAAAGGCAGATAGAGAGAAGAAGGGGCAACAATAAATCCAAATCAAAATCAAATCCTCAACGAGCGCTTTTCAAAACGGACCCTTTCGTCAAAACGGCTATATTCTCTCTCTCTCTCTCTCTCTCTCTCTACAATTCAAACTTCAAACTCATTTTCATTCTCTAAAGGAAATCAACTCATTCCTCTTCTCACTCAGCACCGACGACGGAAAATCTCAACACGAAGCGATTCTCAGATCCCTTGCGTTCTTCAGGTCAGTTCTCGGATCAGTGAAAATTCTCGCTCGCTCTTCACATTCTCATGAAATGCGTCTAGTCAAATTCCTAATTCGAAACTGAACCCTCTGTGTAAATCTAGATACGTGGAAATTCACTTTATGTGTCCTTGTCTAATCTGTTACTCTGTTTCTTGCTTCTTGAACCCACACGAGTTTATGATTCGTTTCTCGCTGTTTTGCAATTTGAACTGCGTAGCTGCTTCCACTTTCTTCTAGCTGAGATCGATGTGGCTCTTATCTGAATCGGATTAGTACGATATATTTTTGTGGTCTTCTCTCCGTTTCAAAAATTTGAGTTCTAATTGGATTCCGGGTTCACTTAAGTTTTTTTTTTCCCAATGTTGTTTAGTTGTTTCTATTTCTAAATTTGAGAGGATGGATTGAGAAAATAACGTGCTACTTCAGCAATGGTAGTAATTTCACTCATATAGTGTGTCCTTGTGATAAAGGTGTGGATTTTAGGTTTTGGGGGTCGTTGTAATATATTTCTATATTGCTTTCGAACGTCAATCAAAATTAAAAATCCTTCTCTCTCACAAGTTTTTTGTTAGTTTCTATAAATATCTAGTCAAAATTAGACAAAGAGTTGTTTTGGAATTGGTGTTTCTGAATTTTAATGGAACGTCTCTGGCAGATACAAGTGCCCAAAATGTCCAAACCTCGAAATGATCCCCTTCTGCAATCGGAAACAAGTTGTGGAACACTTCTCTATGAACTTCAGGTACATATTAAGTTTTGCTGTAATCATCCCCTTCCTCACATCTCCATCAGCAAGGTTGCAAAAAAATTTCATTGTTTGCCTCATCTTTCTTTTAGATAATATGGGACGAAGTTGGGGAGTCTGAAACTGACAGAGATAGAATGTTGTTTGAGCTTGAACAAGAGTGTCTAGAAGTATACAGAAGGAAGGTAGACCTGGCAAATCGGTCTAGAGCTCAATTAAGGCAGGCAATTGCTGATTGTGAGGCAGAACTTGCAGCCATTTGTTCATCAATGGGAGAGAGACCAGTGCATATTCGTCAGGTTAGATATTTTAAGAATTGCTATAATTTGTTTGCTGTTGGTTGTAAGGCGTGTCTGTGTATTACTCGAATGGGGTCGAAAAAAGTCCTAAAGTACACACTTTAAGTGGTAAAATCCACATTAGAGAAACTGCATCCCTAAGTGGATTACCATTCTATAGCTTAAAAGCTTGATTTTTTTTCAAGATAATTTGTTTTCCAGTTAGACTGCTAATTGGATTGTACACTATCTCTTTCGTTTTTTCTAGACTGATCAAAATGTTGGAAGCCTCAAGGAAGAGCATGCAAGAATTCTGCCGCAGTTGGAGGAGATGCAAAAAAGGAAATCTGAGCGTAGAAATCAATTCGTAGAAGTTCAAGAGCAGATTCAAAGCATTTCAATTGAAATACATGGTCCTAGAGAGTATATTCCTGCTGTCATAGATGAAACTGATTTATCCGTGAGAAAACTTGAAGAATTGAACAGGCAGCTACATGCACTTCAGATTGAGAAGGTCAATTATCTGCTTATACTTTAGTTTTTTTTAACTGTTTCACTGACTCGTATCATCACCTTATTTATCCTTCCTTTTTGCTATTTGTAATTATGCTCGTATATTATCCTCATGCAGAGTAGTCGCTTAAAGCAAGTCCAGGAGCACCTGTATACATTAAATTCTCTATGTTTAGTGCTTGGTTTGGACTTCAAGCAGACAATTAACGGAATTCATCCCAGTTTATTGGAATCAGAAGGACCTAAGAGTGTAAGTAATGACACCATTCAACAATTGGCCATTGCTATAGAAGAACTGAGGGAGGTTAAATTACAGAGAATGCAGAAGGTAAAGATTGAGTTAGGAATTAATTGCCATTTGTATTTAGTATTTTATGAATTTTGTTGTTTTCCCCTCTGGTTATATTTGTAATAACTTATGGTTTCGTAGCTCCAAGATCTTGCTACTACAATGTTGGAGCTCTGGAACTTAATGGATACCCCTGTTGAAGAGCAACAGTTGTTTCAGAATGTTACATGTAATATAGCTGCTTCAGAACACGAAGTAACTGAACCAAACACCTTGTCAATGGAGTTCATCAATTTGGTGAGTTACAAGTTGCTTGAGTGTAATAGTCTTATATTTCTTGATTTTTATGGTTCAAAATTCATGGAGAAGTGATAATGTCATCCAGGTTGAGGAGGAAGTAGCTAGGTTAGAAATGTTAAAATCAAGCAAGATGAAAGAGCTTGTATTAAAGAAGAGAACAGAGCTGGAGGAGATTTGTCGAAAGACTCATTTAATTCCAGAAATCGATAATGCAGTGGAATATGCTGTTGAGGCCATAGAATCTGGTAACTTTCTACTTTCTACCAAGTTGATTGCAATTATTTTCTTTGCGAACTTAAAAGTATGCCTAATCCTTTTTTATGCAGGTTCTGTGGACCCTGCTTGTGTGCTTGAACAAATTGAACTTCAGGTTGCCCAAGTCAAAGAAGAAGCTTTTAGCAGAAAAGAGATACTTGAAAAGGTTGAGAAATGGTTGGCAGCATGCGATGAAGAGTCTTGGCTTGAGGAGTACAACAGGGTTAGTAATTTGTAACCTGCTTCAACACTGCCAATTTTGACCCACTTTTTAATCATAGCTACATTTGACAATTTAACTATGTATTTTGTGTTGTTTACCCTCCAGGATGATAATCGATACAATGCAGGGAGAGGTGCTCATCTTACTCTCAAGCGAGCTGAGAAAGCTCGTGCCTTGGTCAACAAAATTCCAGGTATTCAATAGTTACCATATTTGTCATGATTTTGTTATTTGTTGCATTATGGCTTAATTTATTGCAACATCAAACTGAATTACGAACTAGGATAGTATTATAGTGGATTACGGATTAAATTGTAGTGTAGTGAGACAAACTAAATTTTGCATGGAGCGTCATCAAAGGTGCCAATTTGGATGTGAAGTTACTGTTTGTGAGTTCCATAAGAAATTGTGGAGTAAGGAGCGCTAGTTTAGTTGTTTTTTTGGTTTGATATTGTTTTCTTCACGCTAAACTATATTCGTCTTTCAACTTCATTTCTCTACTGAGCCATCTGATTCTGTTTGTTGGATGAAACTTATTTTTCCCGCATCTGTGCTTTTATATAATTTTAAAATGGCCTCTCTTTTTTTCGTATAGCACTGGTGGATGGTCTGACTTCAAAAACTATTGCATGGGAGAAGGAAAAAGGCGTTGAGTTCACATATGATGGTGTAAGTGCTCTTTCCAAGAAGCTAGTTCATTATGGTTTTTTAGATATATATTGTGGGGTGTGGGGAGTGAACTGAATATTAGTTTCTTCATAGTTGGTTGTTCAAGCAAATCTGCTTCTAAGTGTCCTGTTTGTGGTTTCCAGATTCGTCTACTTTCTATGCTTGAAGAGTACAATATATTACGCCAAGAGAAAGAGCAAGAACGTCGTAGGCAGCGGGTAATGTCTTCAATATTTACCCTAGTGCAACATTTTTGTGTGTGTATCATTCAAGAAATAGATGTTTCATATTACTAAACAAAACTTGTTAAGATGTTAATTTTTTTTTTCAGGACTTGAAGAAACTCCAGGGACAAATGATAGCGGAACAGGAGGCACTATATGGGTCCAAACCAAGCCCTTCAAAGCCCCAGAGTGTAAAAAAGGGGCCTAGGATGTCAACAGGAGGAGCAACTAGTAGAAGAGTCTCGCTTGGGGGAGCAATGCTTCAAACTCCAAAGCCTGATTCAAAAGCTACTCACTCACGTGCCATGAGAAAGAATGAGAAAGGGCACCAAATTGAGCATTTAAATTATCTGGATGATGGCATTTCAGGTTTATCATCAGGTTGTTTCATTAAACTCTACTAAAAAACATAACCAGTATCAAACTTTTATCCAACTTGTCCCTAAAAACCAGCCTCAAAATTGTTGGTCCATTTATATTCCTTTGTTTTAGTAGAAAAATGCTCCATCTGAACAAGTCAGAACAACATCACAGCCTTGCTGTCTTATACGGAACAGCTCATTCCATTTATGTTTTGTCTTTCACGCTAAGTTGCACAAACATTCGGCATGATGTATTGTTATCTATATGCATTTTGTAACTCATGAACTCGTTTAGAACTAATTGTTTCTTTCCCTATGTTTGAGCAGCTAGAAGAGGGTTGGATATTGCTGGGGTTCCTGTTAAAAAGCACTCATTTGGTGCTGGGACTCAAATCATAGAATCTCCTCTTATACGACAACCTTTTTCTCCCATCTCTTCTAACAATGTAGCTTCAAAAGCTAATGTGGCAAATGCTACAGATGAACTGAATAAACAGGGTGAGAAGTTGCAGAGAACACTGTCGCTTAACAATGTTCCATTCACTACTCCATCCAAGACAGCTACTTTGGTAGATGAAGAGAATAGAACTCCGAAGACAATAATGCCTATTCCTTTCCCAGCTACCCCATCGACAGTATCAGTTCCAATGAATATGGCTATGACTCCAGCTCCTTCTTCAATTATGAAGAATATAAACTTGAATTCAACTCTCACCACATCAGTTCCTTGTGGAAATGACTTGATTCAAGAGATTGAATATTCCTTTGAGGAAAAAAGGCTCGCTTTTATGATGTTAGCATGATTTTTTCTTAGGTGTTTCATTTTACTTACTGTGATGGATTAATCATAAGTCAATTGTAATTGGCTTCCTGATTTTGGTGATTGTTGTGTACATTTGGAGAAGTGAAACAGACGTACTAATTTGAGATTCTGCGGTCTAGTTCTCATTTAGTTTTCTTCATCATTAAGATTGTTTCATTTAAAAATAGCCTTGCTGTATTTTGAATTCAACAAAAATCCACCTTCATGGAGATAGATTATTATTAACAATTTGAATTCAAAATATTTCATCATGAGATTTAGCATTTACTTGCCTTATCGTAATTCTCTTCCGGTGTTTAGCATTTACTTGACAAGGGGTCATATAGGTGTTTGGCAAGCTAACTCCTATCATATCATTCTCTAGCTTTTTCTTTGTCTTCCCACTTTCTCGACTTGTTTCATCAAAATTATTTATTATTGACTTCAACCAATGCTGATTATAATGGCATAGAACATATTCATTTTTCATGGGCTCTTCATTTGTCGCCTTGAAAGCTATGTAAAGTGCTCATATTAGACAACTCCTTAAATTATTGAAAAGAAAATATGTGTGGACATAAATAAAATCGAATAGATTTTTTTTCGTCATTTCCACACATAAAATTTGTTAATGAATTTAGGTAAAATTTCTCCAATAGAATATCATTTGAGTTTTTCAATATAGTAAAAATCTTGCACTTATATTCTTGGTTTAGGGTTCATGTTCTTGCTAGCACATCCGTTAGTGCCCAAAACGTAAGTCAATATTCTATAATTATTATTATTTATTGCAATTACTAATTCTATTCTATTAATCATAATTAAAAATTGATTTTCATATTTTTTTTCCTTTCATGTAAAAATAACACTTTCTTATGACAACTCACCAAATATATTAACAATTAGGAATGAATTTAAATACGTTTCTGCTCTTCAAATTTGAGGTAAATTTGCTTACAGTTCCTTAATTTTAATTTTGTTTTCTTGTATTTTTTAAAATATGTGTTTTTGGTTTTTTTTTTCCATAAAAATTTCAGTTATATTATTAACAATTAAAGTTATTTACACTAGGGAAAAATACGCATATATATTCATATTTTTATAACATTGAAGTATAATGGTATAAATAATTTTATTTTTTATGACTAATTAACAATAATTTTACCATTCACGTATCAATTTTACCATAAAATAATTTCTATCAATAATAGTTCTTATAATGTTTATTTTACTACTAGGACCGAGAGGTATAACTGAGAGAATATACCGAGAAGTTATACCGAGAACTATATATATAAAGAATAAAATAAATAAATAAATATATATATATAATCACTGTAGCAAGGTCCAAATTAATAAGAGTCCAAATTAATGGGTGTGTATAAAATAATAAAGAGGTACAGAAAGAAAGGCCCAAACAAGGTATAAGCCCAATAAGAAAACCCTATAAACAGAGGATCAACCCAAGAGGTAAGGTAGAGTGAATTTTATCTGATGAATGTAAAATTATTTTTGACTTTGGCATCAGAGCGTCTTGCAGGTACACACACCCATCTGTGAGGAGAAGCCGAAAGCCCAACCTGGAGAGAAGCCGAAAGCCCAACTTGGAGAGAAGCTGGAAGCCCAAATCCGAGAGATCATCTAGTGAAGTCTGTGTTGTCAGCTTGTTTGAGTGTTCTCGGTCCTTTTTGTAAGAACATTATGGTGCCCACCGTGGGGTCGAGTGATAATTAAAGAAGTTGAAGCAGAGATGAGTAGAAGGGAAGAGCAAGGTGGAGAGCAGAAAGATAACCAAAATATGATGTCAATGGCAATGTTAATGCAATTACAAAAAAATATTTGAAATGTTAAAAAAAAGTAATGAAGAAGAATTAAGTATGTTGAGAGCAGAAAATGCACATATGAAAAGAAAGTTGCAAGAAGAAACAGTTTTTAATTCATCCTTTGAAACTGTCCAGCGAAAGTACCAGCAAATGAAAGAGTTCATAATAATGAAAGTTTTCAAACAAGGAGAAGGTTACCTGAAACATCTGGAACTTTTACCAGAATATCTTCTAGAAAACATCCATTTTATGATGTTATAGTGAATATTACACGTCTACCACCTTTATGTATTGATTATTTTGTCACATTGGTGGAAAAGTTTGGAGCTCAGTTTGCAACTAGTCGGCCTCATCATTTAACATCGATTGTGTTGGTAAACATAAGGCAGGAGAAGGGAGAATCGTTGAGAATGTTTATGGAATGATTTGGAAAGGTGGCTTTGGGTATTCAAAATCTTAGTCCAGAAGTCACAATGCATCACATGATAACAACACTAAAACCAGGACCATTTGCCGATAGTCTTTGTAAGAAGCCAACAACTAACCTTGATGAATTAAGGCAACGAGCATCGAAGTTTATGCAGATGGAAGAGCTAAGAGAATTTCGTAATCAAGCAAGAACAGATGGAGGCGAAAAAAGGATAGTTGAGAGAGAAAGCATACCTTTTGCCAGAAGAGCAAAAGAGGAGTTTCGAAGCCGAAAGTTCTAACAATATACACCATTGAATACCAACAGGACGAGAATTTTACAGGAGGCAATGGCAGCAAAAATCATACCCCCCTAAGAAAAGCAAGAACACCTGACAGGGCAAATCATAGCAAGCACTGTGAGTATCATAAGAATCATGGTCATCATACAAAAGAATGTATCGGTTTGAAAGATAGAATAAAAGAGTTTATTCAAGCCGGACAGTTGAGGCGTTTTGTCAAAAATGGAAACGTAAGAACAAGACAAAGTCCTGAAAGAGAACCGAGAGGTGGAGAGTTAGGAGAAATGAGGCTAGAGAGGTTTGAGAGAAAAGATAACATGAGAGTAGAAAGAAGAGATGAAAGAAGAGGAGGTAGACCGGAAGCAAGAAATGAAAGAGGTTACCAAAATACGCAATCAGTAAGAAGAAGTAGAGAAAGAAGTCTAGGAAGACCAGTAAGAGGTTTCATTAACACAAACTCAGGGGGATTCTCTGAAAAGAAGTCATCATCGGCAAGGAAATAGTATTGGAGGAATGTCAGAACAATTAACCATGTCTTTAAAAAGAGAGCGTTGCCACCCATGCTTTTTACAGATGAAAATTTTCAGGAAATTGATCCTGATCATGATGACCCAATGGTAATAACGGTGGAAATAGTAGAGTATGCAGTTATGAAAACTCTTGTAGATCAAGGAAGCTTAATGGATATCTTGTTTTGGGATACTTTCAGGAAGTTACATCTAAAAGAAGGAGATATGGTGCTCTTTCGAGAACAGATTATTGGTTTCTCAGGTGAAAGGGTAGATACAAAAGGCTACATTGACTTAGTAACAACATTTGGAAGAGGAAGTGCAACAGGGAAAATTAAAATCAGGTATTTGGTGGTGGATGCTCGAACATAATATAATGCTTTGCTGGAAGATCCTTTCTAAACAAGTTGGGAGCTATAGTATCAACATCGCACTTGGCCATGAAATTCCCAACCAAAAAGGGAGAGATAGCAACCATTTATGTTAATCAAAGAGATGCACGTGAGTGTTATCCAACTGGGTTGAAAATGAATTCAAAAACTAATAGAGAAGATGGCAGGAATATGGTGGTTATGGTGGATTTGGATCCGAGAATGAATGATGAGAGGTTAGAACCGAAAGAAGAAACAACGTCTATCATACTTGGAGAAGATGAGAAACAATGCACATATATAGGTGGAAGTATGCCTGAAGAATTATTAAGTAAGCTGATTGCAGTGTTACGAAGAAATAAAGATTTATTTGCATGGAAAGCAGCCAACATTCCAGAGATAGATCCTTATGTAATTTCTCATAAGTTGTCTATTTGTCAAGGAGCAAAGTTGGTGGCACAAAAGCGAAGAAAGCTAGGGGAAGAGAAACGAAAGGCAGCAATTGAAGAAATCGAGAAGTTATTACAAGCTGGTTTCATTCAAGAAGCTCAATATACAACATGGTTAGCCAATGTGGTACTTGTTAAAAAGCCAAATGGTAAATGAAGAATGTGCACTGATTACACTGACTTAAATAAAGCATGTCTGAAAGATTCATATCCATTACCAAGTATTGACCGATTGGTTGATGGAGCATCTGGACAGGAGATGATGACTTTTCTTGATGCTTACTCCGAATATAACCAAATAAAAATGCATGACCAAATATCTCTAAAACAACTTTTACAACTGACACGGCTAACTATTGTTACAAAGTTATGCCTTTTGGCTTAAAAAATGCTAGAGCCACATATCAAAGGTTGATGGACAAGGTGTTTCGGGAGCAAATAGGGAAGAATATGGAAGTTTATGTTGATGACATGATTGTTAAGTCATGTGAAGTGCATCGACATGTAAAAGACCTTGAAGAAATTTTTGCACAAATAAGAAAGTATAACCTACGCTTGAATCCTAAAAAATGTGTTTTCGGTGTGAGGGGAGGAAAATTTGTAGGCTTCATGCTTACGAATAGAGGAATTGAAGCAAATCCTGATAAGTGTGAGGCAATATTAAAAATGAGAAGTCCAATAAATTTGAAGGAAGTACAAAGACTGGTGGGGAAATTAAATTCGTTAGCAAGATTTCTACCAATTTTAGCCGAGAGAACTAAATCAATAGTGAAATTATTGAAAAAAGCTGAAACTTTTGAGTGGAATGAACAGTGTGAGCGGGCCTTTTCCCAACTAAAAAGTCTGATAGCCAAACCACCTATTCTAGTCAAACTTGTGCTAGCCCAACCTATCATAGTCTACTTAGCAACCTCACATGAAGTTATAGGAGCAGCCTTAATACAAGAAAATCCAGAACAAAAACCAATATACTTTGTAAGTAGATCCCTCCAAAATGTCGAAACCAGATACCCCTTGGTTGAAAAAATAGCCTTAACACTTGTGTACACAGCAAGACGTCTTCGGCCATACTTTCATAATCATCAGGTAATTGTGAGAATTGATTATCCAATATCTAAAATCTTAAGAAAATTAGAACTTGCAGGTAGAATGGTTTCATGGTCGGTGGAGCTTTCGAAATATGGAATCAAATACGAACCGAGAGGAGCAATCAAGGCACAATCTCTTGCTGATTTTATTATTCAATTGCCTACAACAACAACCGAGTGGACGTTACATGTGGACGAATCATCAAATAAGAAAGGAAGCGAAGCAGGGATAATACTTGAAGGACCAAAAAAATTTCAAATAGATATGGCATTAAGACTTGAGTTCAAAACATCCAACAATCAAGCCAAATATGAAGCTCTAATTGCAGGATTACTCTTGGCCAGAGATATGTCATATGCAAAAGTGATTCTCAACTTACAGTACGACATATACAAGGAGAATATCAGGTAAGAGATCCATTGTTAATGAAATATTATCATAAAGTGTTAAAAATTATGCAATGCTTTGCTAAGGTCGAGATAAAATACATACCGAGAGAACTAAATTCAAAGACAGACTCGTTATCCAAGCTAGCAAGTCAACAACGACAAATTCAACATAACTCAGTCATACAACAAACTCTTAACGAACCTACGGTTGGTTTAGAAGAATGCTTCAATATTACAACAACAAAAGATGACTGGATCAAGGCATACGTAGAAGTGATAAAAAAAATTAAGAACAAGGCATTGAAGTAGATTCTAAGATGACAAAAAAAGTTGTCAGTGTTGTTCTAATAGGTGATGAGTTGTACAAAAGAGGGTTTTCAACGCCTCTATTAAAATGTCTTTCACAGGAACAAGTTGAATATGTGACAAAAGAACTTCATGAAGGAATTTGTTGATTACACTGTGGAGCCCGAACAATGGCGACGAAGATTTGTAGGGCTGAATATTATTGGCCAACAATCCGGGAATATTGCAATCAATATGTCAAGGCATGCAAGAAATGTCAAGAGTTTGGAAGTCTTAATCATATACCAACACAAGAGTTGCAAGGAATTATTTCTCCATGGCCATTTGCTAAGTGGGGAATGGACATACTTGGTCCATTTCCACTTGGACGTGGACAAACTAAATTTATGATTTGTTGTGGATTACTTCACTAAATGGATAGAAGCAGAAGCTTTTACTAAAATAACTGCCCAACAAGTCCAAACTTTTGTATGGAAAAACATAATATGTAGATTTGGAATCCCACACACTATCATAACTGATAATGGTCGACCATTCAATGATAAAAAGCTTATGGAATTCTATGCAGATTTAGGGATTAAATCCACAACAACTTCAGTTGAGCACCCACAAACAAATGGACAAGCAGAAGCAGCAAATAAAGTTATTCTCAGACAACTAAAAATAAGATTAGGAAGTGCGAAAGGATTATTGGCAGAGAAATTACCAGAGATATTGATGGAAGAGGGCCAAGCACAACCTTCCATGAAAGGCAAGAGCCAAGTCAAGAGCATCTAGACCCCAAGGCAAGAGCGTCTAGACCCAAGCCAAGCATCCAAGACCAAGCTAGGAGCGTTTAAGATCAAGCTAGGAGCGTCTAAGCCCAAGCTACTAGCGTCTAAGACCAAGCTAGGAGCGTCTAGGACAAGAAGACTTGGATCAAGCTATGAATGGGAAAAGGCCTAATAGCACATATTCCGTGAAGGCCCATCAAGTGTAGTTTAGCTTTAAATGGGGTGTAAATA
>Ga0123342_1007918_pt1 | contig 13748 bp, 10 predicted proteins | sample Turbeawhitnodule_FD_89960 | JGI IMG/M metagenome (GOLD analysis project Ga0123342, IMG submission 89960) | Root nodule microbial communities of legume samples collected from Mexico - Turtle bean Mexico white nodule | ecosystem: Host-associated > Plants > Roots > Nodule | place: Mexico: Nepantla...
GGTTAATACAAAAAACCTCGTTAGTAGATGGTTAATTAGTAACATACAAAGTTAAGTTTATAGTGTACTTACGTATCAATGATATTCTTAAAATTTGTGGGTATCTTCTTGTGTAGGGAACAAAACCACATAGTAGTCTTATCAACCATTGATAAGACAAGTAACTGGCAATGATGTCTATATCATCTATGAAAAGAGTTAGTATATATTTAAAACATGAAATAGTAATAATTGATGATATATAATTAAACTTACTCATTAATATAAGAGTATAAATAGATTTGTTTTCCCTCTTTTTCCAAGGTGTTAGTGATGTATGTTTGGGTCTCATATGACCTTGGTCCAACAGGATTAGTATATGCAAGATCTAAGAATTCATACACATAACCCATAACCGCATTCGTAAATCAAAGCGTTTGATTTACGAATGCGGCTGTTATAAATAGTCGCATTTGTAAATGAACTTAATTTAAAAAATGTCACCGCATTTTTTCGGAGTGCGTCTGTTCATAAAACCGCACTTAATAAGTACATCATTATTTTTTATTTTTTGAGAATACATTACTTATCAATTATTACTTGCATTTCCTAACGAAACAATTCGTAGATATCATATCTTACACAATTAATATCATTATGATAAACAAAAACTTCTTTGTTATTGTTATATTGTTATGGAAGCTGCAACAAGTTGCATAATTTTCCATCTCCAGGTGAAGCCTTTCTATAAACAAGTGAATGATGGCAAATCCAGTGAAGCTCTTGCAATAGACTTGTATTCTTCGAGTTTCTCCAAAGCATTTGACGTGAGTTCCTGTTCACGCACGCAAATATTTGACATAAAATGTAGTAGCACGGATAATAAATAGTAGAAAGAAAGAGAAGACTTTTGGAGTAAAAATATAATTTTGAAATGACCATCAAACCTTCTTCCCTTATAACACGAGTAATTTTGTTTTATGCGTTTAAAGTCCTCGTCTGAGCTTTTACTTGCTAAATAGCGACGTAGTCATCAAAAGGTGTTATTATTTATTACCTTATTATCCCACGTTCTTATGTAGCCAACAAGAATGATTTGCATCTTCTGCTTCTGTTTCAGGTCACTGTTTGAATCAATAAGATAAACACGCTGCAAAATGAGCCCCAAGTATTCTCCATTAGTGACATTCATCAATGTGGTCAAAAGGATATAATGCATAAGCATAATCGCATAATCTAAGAAAGGATTGCAGAAAAGAGTGTAGCTGTCAAAACTATGAGCTTCCATTCAAATATATAAAAATTATGATGTGTACTAAAATTATAAATGTGTAATGTGCTCTAACACTAAAACTCAAGAACTTTTGTCTAGACTCAACAACACAAGAGTACTAAATGGTGCATCAGAAGTTCCTGATGTGAAATGAAAAAATAAATTCTAGAGTTTTATACTCACTATTTTTTTATAGGCAACAACGGAGAAGTCCAAATTAATGCTAACCAGTATCTTCAAGTTCCTATCTGCATCGATCTTGACCCAACCAAAGTAAAGCCCAACAGCTTGATCAGGAAGAGCAAGTGTTGAACTGTCTGGATTAAGGAATTAAATTTATCAGATTTACAAAACCATGTTAAATCAAGTTAACAACTAAGAAGCTAAGGGCTAGTTTACTTTAAAAAAATTGTTTTCATTTTTAATTACAAAATTGTCACCTTGTTTTCAAATTATTTTCAAAGATTTATAAAGGAGACAGAGAAAAGAGAAACAAATAAAAACTTATTTTCAACAACATATTGAAAACAATATTGAAGTAAAAAGTAAAACAAAACAAAAAATGAAAACAGAAAATGTTCTCTCAAAGTAAACGGACCTTAACACGGATGAGAATGAGTATGTCATCTGGTTTGAATGTACACATATTATTACAATCATACACAGTTTAAAGAGTATGTTCTTGGAAGATTACTAGTTAATCCAATGTCATGACTGCATCTAACTAGGAACATGGACGCTTAAGCTCAAGAGAGGCAAAGAGTTTGTGCTTATTATCAATTTTATAAAACGAGAAAGATGAAATTTCGCAAACCTGGAGCTTCCTCGAGACATCCAGTAACATACAAACCACTCAAATGAATTGGCTCAATAGTTAATGTGTCATCTAACCCTGCAAACATTAGTTTGAAAAATTACTCTTACAGAGGACACAGTATTTACAGCAACCAATCAACATACTAAGAAACAAAAATTAGTGCATTATCATTACAGTCATTAAAGGGCGGAAGACCCCATAGCTCAGGTTGAAACTCTAAAAGTGAATGAAGAACAACATTTGCTAGGCCGTTACAATCAGCTTCCCTTCGAGATGGGATAGCCACAATCTTCATTTTTGCAGCATTGGCTGCCTTGACACCAACCCTGTTGAAAGTGCATTGGAGAACATAAATTACATGTAGCAAACTTGAATATTACATAACAAAAATTCGCAAGGCAACACAGAAGGTGCGATCACAAACTTGGCAGGAGATGTGCGACATATCCTGCTGGTGAATCAAAGCAGTGAAAATTATATGCTCACATCCTGAGATGAATACCCAGTAGTTGAGATTAACTCTGATCAACATATACTGTTTTGAAATCAACCAAAACTGTCTGGGAGCATTATTTTGAAAATAGCTTACATAATTGAAGAAAAATTAATTTAGCAGTAGAACCAAGTACTCGATAGGTTATACATTATGAGAACTTTTTTAAATAACGCAGATTAAAATTAATAGGCAATGCTCCTCTAAGAACATTGATGTGATCTCAACAAACTAACAGACGAGTCTCGATAAGAGGGACTGAAAAAAAAATCAACTTCTTTTATAATGTCCATTTTAAAAGAGGTTAATCCAATTGCACCGTTTCTCATACACTTAACATATCACACATCTTGCACTCAACAGTCATCCACACATATCTGTGTAGATTTGGAAATGGCCAAAGGATTGGTTGATGGTCTACTTCAATTATGGGCTTCAACAATGGTGGTACATTGGCCTCTTCAACAATCACTGTGTTTTGGATTATGTTGGTAACTTTAGAAGTTACAAAGGAATCTGATCCCCGAAATACTAGACCATCCTTGGTCAGATTATAATTTGTTGTTAGTTGCAATCAAAAGCTTAAAAAAAATCACAATAGAAAATGCAATCATACACAGTATGTAGAAATTCTGGGAGACTTACATGGAATCCTCAATCACAAGGCAATTAACTGCATCTACACCCATTTTCTTGGCAGCTTCTTCAAATCTGCAAAAGTTAGACTTTGATTACCGCCGTGATAAAATTAGAAGAGCATACTTACTGAGAAAACGAACTTCCCTACTAAACATAGGATGGAAAAAGTGAGAAAACGTTGGGTGGTCAGAGTTCTGTAGGAAAATTTTTGTAGTGAGATAATTGTCGTTGATTATTTACTTCTAGTTGTGATTACTACTGGTAAAACTTAGGATGGTGGATATTTATTTGCTACTGGAAAAGTGTTACAGTTCATTGCCAATAGATCCACTTCAACACAATATTAGATGCTGCATCCATGAGATGCCAAAGAGCTCCAAGTAGAATCTTACAAATATGGAGAAGGCTTCCCAGCTTTAACTTGGTCACTTCCTATAATTACAGAAAAGCTTTCTTTCCAACCTAAAAAAAATGTGATGAGCATCAAACAATATTTTAACAGGAAACTCTGTCAATAATAAGGAAAAGCAAAAGTGTTTTCTAATCAAAAAGAAAGTATAAAAGAAATGACAGAAACGCAGATAATTTCAGGAATCATTTCCAAAGCAGATACTTTAGCCGGGACTAACATCCAAGCATTCGGAATTCTAGGCTACTGATCCGATAAACTGAAAAGTCAACCTACTTCAAATTTTCCTGACATGTAAATTTGGTCAAATTTGGAGTTTTATTTCCATTAAAAAGATCAGTTAAGGAGGATTAGTCAAAACAAGTCAAGGAGGATGCTACTACTCTCGTACCATCTAGAGAAGAGAAACCGAGAAAGAAAATAATTATTAATGAATATGTTGGCTACACACATAAGTAATCTTATTTATAATGAAGAAAAAAAATATAATAATAAAAAACAAAATGAATACCTAATAATTGGAAATATTTGACAAGATTCTATCAAATTAGATTATATCTCTTTATTTAATGTATTCAAATCATATCTGCTTATTTAATGTATAACCTTTGTGATGAGAGATTTTGGCATCTATGTATTCTCGCAAGGAATTCGAGGCAAGAGCCATTGGAACTCCATTTTTCTGGAAATGTTTCATAAGGCGATTCGCACCAGGTAGTGCTTTGGCCTTTGCCCACCTGAACCAATTTATGATTTGAAAATAAGAACCCGTAAATGGGTAAGCAATTCTAATATGACAGTTTCCAACAGGTTTGATTTAAGTTATTAATAAAAAAAAAAACGCATTTCTTTGAAAACAAGTTTAGAATATATAATGAATCACATTTCTTACCAATTACTATTCACAAATTATATAACAATCTAACTATGCAGTGTTTACTGTTTCAAAAAAATTGATTCCTTGCCATACTTGATATCTTCATATCAGTCTGACCTCATAGCTTTGGGTTCCATTTATTATGATAGGAGAAAAGACATGAAGCAATGTGAGAATGTTATCCACTTAGTGTGTATTTGGCTTCTATTTTCAAAAATTGTTTTAGATTTCAAAATGCAGAAAGGTTAGCCAGTCAACTAATAAATGGTAGTGCAAGGCAAATAGTATAGACTCTAGAATCAAGAGAGATGTTGAAGAAGATAAAAACAGAAAAAGATGAGAAAACATCTCTTTCAGTTTTAAAAAACAATTCTTTTTTCAAAAGTTTCATACATTTTAGATGAAAATTTGATGGTTGAGTAGTTGTTATAGAAAATGGTTTTCCAAACAAAAAAGTGATGAAAGAATCAAGCAGGCCCTTATTGATACCTTTCCCTATACATAGGAGTGATTTCATTGATAAATTGATCGGGTGTCAACGGAAGTTCATATTCCATAACAATTATAGCTGCTGAGTCCTGTTGTGTCATCCCCAGCCTCTTCTTGTCTTCCTTCTCCCTGTCCAGTTCTTTTCCATACCTTGCCAAAAACTCATTCAAGACACCCCTTGAAGCCCTTTCTGCACACCAATCACCCATAAGAAACAAAATTTCACCAACAATAGATGAGGTGGGTCTGAGACTTAATTGTTCTTTTGATTCCATAAGTATCGTAATTATGTAATTTTAATCGCCAAGATTTCCTTAAATATTGGAATTGAGAAATTTTGCTCCATATTTCACCTCTTCTTAATATTTTAATAGATTTTGCTAAAATGACAGTGAATAGTATTGCCCAACCTAACTTAATTTCCCCTTTAGTTGATACATGACCGAAATCAATTACATATTTAACACAAGACTAGCAGAGGAACCAAAATTACAGAACTGAAATATAAACCGCAAAATTAGAACTTGGGAACCAAAATCGCGCAATAACAGTCCTGAAAGACCAAAGGTGTAATTAAATTAAAGCTGGAGGAGAAAAACAGGAGAATACCAGAATCCAGAAGGGTGCCATCTAAGTCAAAAATGACACCCAAAACCTTGGCTCCTTCTTCATTGCAGCCTTGAAAGTCACAGCAGCAACTCATGTCAGAACCAAATTGATGGAAACAATGTGAGGTTGATAAATGGATGAGAGTGTCCTATAAATACTACAAAGAATACAAGATCTGTGTGTTTATGGAAATCCAATGTGAAAGGAATTCCATTCTATTCCACGAGTAGTGTAGTTCACAATTTGTATGGTTCTGTTCTAAGAACAGACAAACAATGAAATAAAGCAAAAGAATCATTAACAATCGGAATCTGAATGGCAGAAAAGCTGTGTTTTAGAAATCATTCAAATTGCATTTGAATTGAAAGCACTGTTTGATAAGTGATATCATCACATTCACATTCTTCTCCCTAACGTCAACGCATGAATTCTCAGAGCTAGTTGATGGCATCTCCAGCATGAATCTAGGCATATTCCTTCTTCTCTTCTAAATGGAGAACGGAACCAAACATTCTTTTTCTTTGAATTTTTTTTTGGAGATGCTAACATGGGAGGGTGGATTAAAAGTTAATAAAAATAAAATGTAATTCACAAATTATTTAATCACAAAAAATTCTTTATAATGAACAAAAATATAAGGAGAGTTTTTTATAAACATTTTATTTATATTAGATTTTTTGTTTTATTTTCTCTTTCAATTAAGATCAAAAGTGTTCTTACTCTACTTCACTTTTATTTACCTTAGGTAATAAGACTATTACAATGTTCCCTTAGTACATCTCCGAATAAAGTTAACTGGATAATATGGATTAGATTAGAGAACAAATTACATTTTCGTGGGTATCCCACTCAATCTAAGATGTTTCAATATTTACATTAAAGTTTAAGTTTTGTTTTTTATATGATATTCTTTTTAAAAATTTAATAAATAATTATTAAAATCATATATATAATTTTTTTTTTGTTAGACTAGTATATCTATTTTATTTATTTAAAATTAAAATATAAAACTAAATAAATTTTTTTTAAATTGACCCAATATAATCTCTCCTAATATTAACATGCAACCCAAATCTTCTATATTGGAGTAATTAAGTTAAATGGTTAGATATATATTTTAAAATATTAAATTTGTATTATATTGGATTGGTAGGTTGAATCTGAATAGGACCCAACCGATCCATGCTCTATCCAACCTAATTGGTGTTTGATGTAACTCGACCAATGTGCAGGCCTAATTTTATTTTTTTTAACTCCACGTTCTCTTTTTTTCAATATTTTATTTTTTCTCTAACTTATAACTTTAATTTTTTTTATTTTAAATTAAACCTTTTAAAAATATCTTAAATTTAAAATCACATGAAAATAAATAATTATATATTAAAAATAATATACAAATTGAATATAAAATAATAAAAAATTATAATAGCAATTAAATTGATTTAAAAATAAATTAGCATGGTAAAAATGGTAGTGTATATATATTAATGGAGAAAGTGATCCCAATGTATATCTAAGATGGGAAGCTAAAGTATAACAAATTTTCAATGTGTATGAGATCCAAGAAGACCAAAAAGTTAGGTTAGCTTCCCTAGAGTTTTTAGACTATGTCATGCAATGGTGGCACAAAGTTGTAATGGACATTTGGCTAAACAAGAGGTCAATCATGATCTCTTGGGACGATTTAAAATTATGTACACGTGCAGTTTGTTTTTCCTTACTATATGAAGGAACTCTTGTTGAAACTCCAACGCCTTCAACAATGACCTAGAAGTGTAGATGAGTACTTTAAAGATCTTGAAACTACTTTAACTAAAATTGACATGCATGAAAGTGAGGAGTCTAAAATAGCTAGATTTGTAAATGGATTAAGGAGAGAAATCCAAGATGTGGTAGAACTTTATGAGTATTACTCATTGGAAAAATTGGTCAGCTAGCCATCAAGGTTGAATCTCAACTTTCAAAGAAAACTCATTTCAAAACCACTCATAATGATGACTTCTACAGATCATCTTGGAAAGACAAAAATCAAGCTTCTTCCAAAACTTTTCCTTCAAATTTTGTGAAAGATTCCACTTACAATCCTAGAAATTCTAACCCCTCCACTTCTACACCTAAGTCACCCACCAAAACCTCAAGTCAAAAATGTTTTAAGTGTCTAGGTTTTGGGCATATTGCATCCAATTGTCCTTCTAAGAGAAATATGATGGTCAAATGGGGGGTTGTCATGAGTGACCATAACTCTCAAAGGTCTAGATCTCATACCTCTTCAAGAAGCCAAAGTGAGGAAGAGTGTGAGCTACCATGTGAGGGAAACTTGTTAGTGATAAGGCGCATGCTTGGTCAAATTCAAAAACCTTTTGATGAAAGTCAAAGGGAAAACATTTTTCACACAAGGTGCCTTATCAAAAACAAATAGTGTTCCTTAATTGTGGATGGGGGTAGTTGCACAAATGTGGCAAGTACAAGAGTGTTGGAAAAGCTTGGGTTATCCACCATCTCTCATGCAAAGCCCTACAAGCTCTAATGGCTTAGTAAAGAGAGGGAAATCATGGTTAATAAACAAGTCCTCATAACTTTTGTTGTAGGAAAATATAAATATGAGGTTTTATGTGATGTTGTGTCAATGGAAGAACCACATATTCTTTTGGGAAGACCTTGACAATATGATAGACAAGTTCTACATGATGGCCTAACTAATCACATTTCTTTTAACTTCCAAGGGCACAAGATTATCTTAAAACCCCTCTGTCCCAAAGAAGTTCGTGAGGACCAAATAAAAATGAAAAACAAAAGAGAAAATGATAAAGAGAAAGAAAGAAAAGATAAACCGAGTCACAACATATCATCTTACACAACTAAATCAATCATGTTGGCTCGTGCCATGGTACAAACTGCACCTCCAAGGTGTTCTTCTTCCTTATCTTTTTCATTACCAAATAAATCTAATTACTTGACTTCTTGGACAAAAAAATTTTGGATGAACATCAAACACCTTCTAAGGGTTCCCACCTTTTGAGAGGATTTTTATCACCAAGCCCTTTCATCCCAAATATTCTTTCCAAACATGACTTGTAAGAAGAGCTTGCCCTTTTGAACTCCCCAAGCTCAAAGAACATAAGTTTGTTTCACCTCCCACACCCTGCCCTATCTTATATGTGAACAAACTAACTATGTTATCTGCAGAAGTTCTAAATTCGATGTTGAATTCTCTCAAACCTGGGGGCATGATACAAACCAAGTCAACAAGGAGATGACCAAGGATGCAAATTACCATTCACACTATGAGAAGTCATCTCCACTTTCAAGTGAAAACCTCATCAGAGAGAGAAATGGACAAAAACCACAGCCTCTAATGTTCTTTCTGTTAGTCTTCTTAAGAATAAAACAAGTTGTAAATAAATTGGGCTCACTTGAGGGATCCAAATAGCAAGATGGACTAGAATAGGTGACTTTAGCATAATAGGGGGTGTAGTTATCATTTTAGCTTATTTTTTACCTAGTTTTTAGAAGAAGTGGCCTAAGGTGTGGTTTTGACTTAGTCAAACCCTAAAGACAGTCCCCTCACACATTTACCATCCTACCCTTGCTTCTTGTTTTCCAAGGCACCATCTCCTATAAATAGGGTGCCTTCCTCCTTGTATTTACATGTTGAATTTAAATAAAAGTTACTCTACACAAATTGTGTGAGGTGTTTGTGAGGCTTGTTTCTTCTTAGCATTAGGTCTCATCTTGAGTGATTGAAAAGCTCTCAACTTGCGGCCATCTGACTTATCTTGGAGGAAGACCACACTCCAAGTGGCGTGACCAACTCTCTTCTATAACATAAGCTTTTCCTTCCTTCATCTCTTCCATTTTTCCATTACTCCATGTATCTTTGTGTTCTTATGTTCTTGTTTTTCCTCCATCGTCAATTCGGGTTTTATCATGTTTTAATGTTTCCTTCCATGTTCATTTAAATTCCGCTCATCATCATCAATCACCATATACTTGTATTTTTCCTTTGCCCTCTAGAAGTGAACTTTCACACTTACTTAACCACTTCGTTAAGTTTGTGTCCGGTGGGGATCTTCTTTGGGTTCTCACCATATAATTGATAAAATCTCAATCCTAAGTAAAGTGTCACATCTAAAATGCCTAAATCTAAAATCAACTCACATCACTTCATGAGAGATGGCACGAATTACTACTACGAGGTAATGCCGTTCGGTTTAAAGAACGTTGGAGCTACCTCCTAGCAACTTGTGGAAAAAGTCTTTAAAGGACTGATCGGTCAGAATGTAGAGGTTTATGTGAACAACATAGTGGTGAAGTCGGACTCATGTGACCAGCACATCAAGGATCTGGAGGAAGTCTTCGAGGCGTTAAGGCGGACGAATATGAGGCTCAATCCAGAGAAGTGTGCATTCAGCATGGAAGCCGGCAAGTTTCTGGGTTTCATGCTAACCCACCGGGAAATTGAAGCCAATCCGGAAAAATGTCGAGCAATAACCAAGATGCAAAGCCCTCGGAACATGAAGGAGGTGCAACAGCTCATAGGGCGTCTTACCGCCCTCTCCAAATTTTTTCCTCGGTTGATCGAGTAAACACGGCCGACGATACAACTGCTAAATAAAGCAGTCAAGTTCAGCTAGGATGACAAGTGTGAATAAATATTTCAACAACTAAAGGAATTCATATTATCACCGGTAGTAATTCAGAAACTGAGACCTAACCAGCCAATAATTGTCTACTTGTCGATCTCGAAGGAGGCAGTAAATGCGGTGCTCGTCCAAGAGGTGGAGAAGGAAGAACGACCTATATATTTTGTCAGTCGGACGCTCCATGCTGCCAAGACAAGATATCAAATGATAGAAAAGGTAGCACTCGCCCTAGTCCTGACGGCCAGGCGGATACGACTGTACTTCCAGAACCACACCATAACGGTAAGAACGGACTATCCAATTGTTAAGATTTTATCTAAGCCAGATCTTACAAGACGTATGATAGGGTGGTCGGTGGAGCTCTCGATGTTCGACATTGGCTATGAGCCGAGGGGTGCAATCAAATCCCAATGCTTAGCTAATTTTCCATCGAGCTAACTCCCCAGTAAGATCTTTCGACCGGGTGGACGATATACGTGGATGGTTCATCCAAAAAAAACGACATGTGGAGCGGGGGTCGTCCTTGCAGGACTGGGTGACCTTCTCTTGGAACAAGCACTCCAGTTCAGGTTCAAGGCCACCAACAATCAAGTCGAGTACGAGGCTAACCTAGCCGAATTGAACCTAGCATATGGCATGGGAACTCACGAGGTAACGTTCAAAAGCAACTCCTAGTTGGTGGTCGGTCAGATCAAGGAAGACTTTGAGGTGAAGGAACCTTTGTTGCAGAAGTATTATCATATGCTCTCCAACCTCATTGCTCGATTCAAAAAGGTAACGGTGGAACACATCCGCCGGGAAGATAACACGAAGGCCGACACGTTGTCTCGGCTCGCTACAACAAAGAAAAAGAGCCACCATAGATATGTGGTGTAGATCTTCCTAAAACGACCCAGTCTGGGAGAGGTCGAGTGGCTGACTGTGACTGAGATCGAGACCTAGATGACTCCAATCATTCAGTACTGTGAGCTCAGCACCTGCAACACGGACACTGATACAACACTGACACGGATACAGAGATACGTAAAATCTCTAAAATGTAGGACACGGGGACACGGATCTATATATATATATATATATATATATATATATATATATATAATTATGAATTATATAAATTGACAATAAAGATTTATGTGCACAAGTATGTTCTAGATTATTTTTTGGAGCAGAAAGAAGTTTTTCATGACTGGTTCACAAGGATTTGTTTCTTATTTTTATAATCACAATAACAATTGATACAATAAAGTTTGAATTTTGAGAAAATTAATGTATTTTTTCTTTTTAAAATTGTGTTAGAACCGTACTAGAATTGTCAGAAATCTAACAAATACTTTTTGAATTGGACACTTCACGGATACGTGTCCTACAGGTGTCATACGAGTGTCGGTGTCTGATACTCGTATCGGACACCGACACGCCATTTAAGAGGAGTGTCTGAGCCTGCAAGCCAGAGGAGGAAAAGATGATGATGAGGCAGCAGTGCGCGAGGTACACCATGATCGGTTAGGACCTCTACCAAAGAGGATACTCCAGGTAGCTACTAAAATGCATCACCAAAGAGCAGGCAGACTATGTCATCCGAGAAATCCATGAATGAGCGTTTGGAAACCACTCGGGAAGGAGAACAATAACCGCCAAAGTACTCAGACTCGAATATTACTGGCCAACCGTCTAGAGCGACTGTGCAGACTATGTGAAGAAATGCACCAAATGCCTGGAGTTCAACCCTTTTTCCCATTTTAAGCCCGAAGCACTCCATAGTATGGTATCGCCATGGTCGTTCGCCATCTGGGGAATGGACATCATTAGTCCCTTCACCCCAGGCAAGGGGCAAACCAAATTCCTCTTGGTCAATGTAGATTACTTCACCAAATGGATCGAAGTCAAACCCCTCACATCTATCTCGGCCAAGAATGTCTAGAATTTCGAATAGAGAAGCATCGTGTGTCGATTCACAGTGCCACACACCATCATATCCTTTTACGAGAACCTCGGCATAAAATCAATAACAAGCTCGGTTGAGCACCTTCAAACCAACGGACAGGCTGAGGCGGCGAACAAAGTTATCCTTAACAAATTAAAGAAGTGAATCGGCACGACAAAGGAAAGGTGGACTGAAGAGTTGGTAGAAGTGTTATAGACATACCGTTGCACACCACAAACGTCAACTCAGGAAACACCCTATAGCCTAACCTACGGCATTGAAGCCATGATTCTGGTCGAGGTAGGCGAGCCTACCCTCATAAGACAACTCTTTGATTTATCCCTAAATCAAGAGTGTATGTCGGTCAAACTCGACCTACTAAATGAGCTCCGACACAAGAGAAAAATCCGCGAAATCGCATGCAAACTCTGAGCAGCCAAGCGGTACAACACGAAAGTCCGACCGAGAAGCTTTCAGAAAAGAGACCTCGTTTGGAGGATGAGAAGCGAGGCAAGGACGAACGACGACAAGTTCTCATCCAACTAGGAAGGCCCCTTCTGGGTTTGAGAGGTAGCAACTGAGGGGGCATACTACCTAGAGTGGTTATTGGGGAAAATTGTACCGAGGACGTGGAATGTCACGCACCTCAAGTTTTATTATAGTTAAAGATCAATAAATTTATGCACTTTTTCCTCGCTCGACTGTTTTCTCTCTAAAGAGGGTTTTCTGTCGGAAATCTTTTAACTAGACAAATTTTCTTTAATCATGAGCATTAGTATATAAATTCATGCACTTTACAAGACTCAGTTTAGTCTAGGACATAACCTTAATCGGTATACCCTGTTGATACCTACAAGACTCGGTTCAGTCAAGGAAGTAGTCTTAACCGGTATACCCTGCCGATACCTTAAAGACTTGGTTCTGTCAAGGAAATAATCTTAGCTGGCCAAACCCTACCGATATCTTAAAGACTCAGTTCGGTTAAGGAAGTAGCCTTAACCAGCATACCATGTCGACACCATAAAATCTATTTAAACAACCACGCCTAACCTCATCAATCGTATCGGCCGAGACCAAACGATTGATAACTTAGTAACATAAGTATAATGCAAGATTACACCGACCGATTAGTTGTTAAATTTTTATAACACATTATGAAAAAGATATAAAAGAAGAACAACCAATTTATTGATTAAACGAAAGCAGGAGACCACATCCCGGCCTCGGAGGAAAAAAAGAAAATGCCACATCCCGGCCCGAGGAAATAAAAAGTTAAAGACTAAGCCTGATGGTCTTTGTCTTATACATCCTCCATGCTACATTCTTCAAGGCTTGCAGCTCGTCAAAGGGCACCAGTCGACCCTCATAGACGTCCATATTGACGTCAAAAGCACCGATCAGTGGCGACCCATTGTAGAGTAGGTAGTCCTGTTTCACGGCTTGAAAAAAGCTCTGGCCCAACATGACCAAGGTTGATGTGATTCCAATAGCCACATAGAACAAGATTCTTGACACTTTGAGGAATCACCTTGAGCTGGAAAATATAGAGGCACTTTCTTAGAAGTTGGATCATGGTTCTAAGTCAAGAACTCA
>Ga0123342_1007920_pt1 | contig 13747 bp, 17 predicted proteins | sample Turbeawhitnodule_FD_89960 | JGI IMG/M metagenome (GOLD analysis project Ga0123342, IMG submission 89960) | Root nodule microbial communities of legume samples collected from Mexico - Turtle bean Mexico white nodule | ecosystem: Host-associated > Plants > Roots > Nodule | place: Mexico: Nepantla...
CTAAAAGTCCCCCAAAACCAGTATAAACCAGTTAAACTGTCTGTTATAAGACTCCCTTTGACCGCGCCAAATCATGCCTACCAAGCGAACCATGTTCTTAGCACCATACCGCACTAAACTTTAGACCATTTGTTTCCTTGCACTTAACTGTGGCACCTTGGGATACCGCTTACTACCTGTTTACACTTATTGCACTTATTGCTATTATTGACCGTCTACTACCTGTTTTCAGCAAATGGTTGACCTTCTGAGGCTCGTTTTCTACAATTTTTCATCATTTGAGCTCTCAGTTTCCAAGTCTCCCTTCTTCAGTAGTTTCTTCCATGATTCTTAACTCAATTTCAAATCTAAATCAACTCTTCAAAAAGTTAAAACATTACATTAGATGAATCACGCAAAATATAAACTACAAAAAGTCATTTTTAAGATGTTTTTTATAAAAACTCTAATTTTTTTAAGAAAATACAAATCTAATCTAAAAACAGAAAATAAGAACAAAACAAACTTCAAAAAAATATAATTAGTCTAAAAAATATTGAAAAACTATCTTATCACTCTCCTCTCACTAGCTCAGTTTAGTTCCCAATACCATAATGTAGTCTAAATTCTCTATTGCTAGTTTCCCTCCTTACTAAAGTCCTATGCCATATGACCTCTCTTTTGCACTTATTATCTCACTAGTCTAATGCAATGTAAAGGGCATAAACACCAATTAGAGTATGAGAGACTCACTTTTGACATTTTACATTTCTTCCATGTCCAAGTTCTCATGAGTTATACAGAAAACCTATTCAGCATCCACCTTGGCTTTCCTAAACACAATGTTATTTCTTTGGCATCAAAGACTCCAAATAACCTTAATCCAAACCCCTTCAAAATCATATTCCCTTTATGATCAAGTTCTATTAAGTGGAAATGTTGAAAAATGTGTCTTAGGTTACAATTTGTGCAAAGTTTTTCTTCTATAAAATTCAACATGAAAATACATGGAGTAAGACACCCTATTTATAGGAGATGGTGCCTTGGTAAACAATAAGCAAGGGTATGATGGGAAACACTAAAAAGGAGGTAGCCTTAGGGTTTGACTAAGTCAAAACCCCACCCTAGGTTTGTCCTTTTAGAAACTAGCTCAAATTTCCTTCCTAAAGGGATAGGAACAAGCTAAAATGATAACTACATCCCTTATTATGATAAAGGCACCTTATTCTAGCCTATCTTGCTATTTGAGCCCCTAAAGTGAGTCCAAATTATTTACAACATATTTTATTTTTAAGAAGACCATAAGAAAGAACATTTGATGTTCTGGTATTTGCCCATTTCTTCTTTTGGTGAGGTCTGCTAGATCCTTGGTAGGGTCTTCATTTGAAAGTTGAGATGACTTCTCATAGTGTGAATGGTCATGTGAGTCCTTGGTCATCTTCTTATTGGCTTGGATTGTATCAGATCCTCTAGACATTGCTCGGGCTTTTGAATTGCTTTACAATTTTTAATAACAAGTGTATGATGGAATCAATACAACTTAAATAATCTAATTCTATAACAGATTAAACGTCGACCTGATACTTGAAGAAAAATAATTTAAATATGTTGAGTATTTAACAGATTGAATGTCGACCTAATACTTAGATCAATATGATTTAAATAAGTTGTGTCGAGCTTCAAATAGGTTGAACACTGGATGGGCGTTGAGGATTGTTGTTTTAAGACAGTTTCCTTAATCGAAGCAAACTTTATTTAACCGTTCTAGAGGGATTGTGTCATGGGGGGCAAAACTTCCTTAGCCAAAGGGTATAGATTGTGGATATCGATAAGGATTGTCATTTTAAGACAAAGCTTCCTTAACTGTATCGACGCATTACGTGTTCATTTGGGAAGGGCTGCTAATTGTTAAGCAAGTTGCCTTGGCCAAAGAGTTCGTTCGGAAAAGGTTGTTAATTGTTAAACAAGTGTTCTTGGCCAAAGAGTTGCATGTAGTGTCACATTCATTTGGCAAGAGCTGCTAATTGTTAAGCAAGCTGCCTTGGTCGAAGGGTTGTATGTAGTGTCGCGTTCGTTCGACAAGAGCTGCTAATTGTTAAGCAAGTTGCCTTAACCAGAGTGTAGATATGTTTAGGCATCAAGAGGGATTTCCAATTGTTAGGAAAAGTTTCCTTAACCGTGTCAAGCCTTGGGGCATCGAGAGGGGTTGTCATGTTAAAGCAAAACTTCATTGACCGAATGGTGTTCAAAATTTTGTCATAATTGAAAATTTCCTAGATGTGTGGAAGTCATAATGAGATGAGAGGGCTCCACCTATTGACAATACTCCAACGATCAAGTGGGTATAAAATATATCAGTGTAAGTATGTATTGCATAGAATAATACTTATCTTATTTTTGGGGGTCATCCTCTATTTGTAGAGTTTTGGGTGATCTCCTCCCATTTCTCTTTTTTCAGGAGAATAATATCACAACATTTTTTTTGGTCAGCAATGAATTAATAAATTAAAATGGGACACTTAAGGGGTGTCACAACCCTTATACAAAAACCACTCCTAGCTTAAAAAGCAACAAGCAAAGCAAAGACAAGATATATAACACTTAACATAACAACATATTTAAATATTAATAATCATATATGTTATCTTCAAAATAATATGATAACATATTTAAATAATAACAATCATATATATCTTCAGAATAATATGATGACAAAATTAAATAATAACAATCATATATTTTATCTTCAGAATAATATCACAACAAATTTAAATAATAAGAATCATATGTTTTATGTTTAGAATAATATCACAAAATATTTAAATAATAATAATCATATGTTTTATGTTTAGAATAATATCACAAAAGATTTAAATAATAGAAATCATATATTTGTTGAACAATGTGCTTTGATGCTTCAAATCTGATTTGAAGACTTGAAGAACCTGCTGATGTGTTTGTGTGTGTTGTTTAGTAGTTTTTGAATTGTCAATTCACATCTAGTATTGATCCAAGCTCACTTGATTATTTATCTCTTTTAAAAAAAAGTGTTTTCTAAAAGTTGTGAAATTTAGTCAGTTGTTTTTCAAATCAATCTGTTGAAAAATCTTTGTTCTCTTTTATCTTTTCTCTCAGGAAGAAACAATCAGTTATTTCGATAAAACAACTATTGTTTTATATGAAATCCTTAACAGAAAAATAAATTCAACAAGTTGTTTTATAAAACAATCTGTTGTTTTTCTAACAAAATTATGTTAAGAATTCCAAATTGTTTTGAATGTTTCTAATTGCATTTGATTTATGATCTAACAATTTTAACCACTTCTTTGAGTCTATATAAAGACTGTTTTGTGATCTTTTCAAGTACCTAAGAAAGAGAGCTTATTAAAAATGTTTTCAAGATAATCAAGATCCTTTGGATCCTTGCTTGTGTGTGAAATAGGAACTGGGTTTTCTATCCACTTGTACTACTGCTTTGGAAACCCTAGGTGTATTCTATTTTCTTCCTTGAATACTGTAAATATGTGTAAATCAGTTTCAGAAATGGTTTCTGGAAACTGAGGTGTTGCCAATGAGTGTTATGTGTTCTTGAGGGATTCAATATCAACATTTTTGGTGTGATTTTGCCTAAGAAGTGTTGTATGTTCTTGAAGGGTTCAAGATCAACATTCTTAGTGTGTTTTGTAATCTAGTTTTGATTGCATAGTAAATTTTCAGTGGTTAGATGAGGACTGGATGTAGCTCTTGGTTAAGAGTGAACCAATATAAATATCTTTGTGTCAATCTCTTTATCCATACTCTTATTCATTGATTTGTAAATCGTTCTTTGTTTTATGGTATAAACAATCTATTGTTTCGAGAAAACAACTGATTGATTTTTTTATAAAGAACTATAAAACTGAAATTTTATCTAGTTGAACAAAAAATCAATTGGTTGATTTTTCAGAACTTTTCACTTTACTTCCAATCTTTGCAAAAATCTTGTGAAAACAATTCACCCCCTCTTGTTTTGGCCACATATTCTAACAATCTTTCATCTTCAAGATAATATCACAACATATTTAAATGATAAAAATCATTTTTCTGATTATCTCACTTCGGGTTTATATCCAATTAAGATCATATCGGTCAATGTTTAAACCTTTCCAATTAGGAGGAAGTTTTGCTTCCATGATTTGATCAGTAACGGGATGTCCCATAGGTTCCTCCTCCAAAATAACAGTGCATTACAATTGGTGAAGCCTAGATGATTGATGAGTCTGACTTTAGAGGATGGTCATCCTCTCTTGATTTTGTGTGTCCTCAGATTTTTCCGGGGAGGTTGTCTTATCACTTCTAGATTTGGCCTTTGGGTCCTTGGTTCAAGTATGATCCCGACCATTTGTTGCTTCATTTGATTATTCTATTCTCGGAAGATTCGTATTTCCTCTGTATTCTTCTGGTAGATGATTCACATCTCCTTGTTCTTCTGACGCATCTCCGCCATCTCTCTCTATAAAGTCTGGAATATAGCCATTTCCTCAGCCTCCGTCATTCTCTATCTTGCCATTTTCCTTGTTCATACCATTTTTTGCTTTTCAATACTATTTTGGCCTCACAGTATGCGCCAATTGTACTTGTATAGACTGATATGGCCTAGATAGTATCTGTTATTGGCTGGAACAGTTGTCTTTGATCCCTCGGTAGCTCCTCCTTCTCCTTCCTTCTCATATTCACTCTTTGGTGCTCGATCGCTCTTCCTTCCTCTTCTCATACTCCTTCATATTCGATCGGGAGTTAACCTGCAAAAGGTTCTCTGATTATCAAGTAAGTTTTATGTATAAGCGTATATGATGTATTTGATAAAAGCATACCTTATACCTTTGTACAGGGTTTATTTATAGTATTTGGTCATTGGCCCTCTGTTATGATGGATCGAATCTATCAAATATCAATGTTAACTTGTTTCTAGGGAGGTTCCCTGATTTCACAGGACATTGTGAGATGTGCCCTGATTCTCAGAGAGTCTTTGCAACTACCTTAACTGCTATTTATTATAACTACTTTAAATATATTTTAACTCGGTCGATCGGTAACCGAGACCGAGTGACATGACTATTTTGGTATCGACCTGTATATTTTTCTTTCTTTTTCTTAAAACTGAATTATATGAAACATTGTGTAAATTAAAGATAGTTTAGGAGTAGGTTCTTACTACCTTCTAGTAAGTGTATAATGAGTAATAATCTTAAGCTAAAAATTTAAAAAATTTGTTTTATTAATAGCTGAACTTGTTAATAAAGTTAACTATATATAATTGGATACAGAACTTCAAAACTGAATCCATTTGAATAAGGGGTCATGACTTTTTTTTCTTATTCCTGTGCAATTGAGTCGTGTGGCAGACAAACTTAAATGGAACAAAACATGTTAGCATAGGTTTTATTTATTTTTATGCTTTGTGTGCATTAATAAAACATAATATAGCGTAAGATTGAATATATTTTGGTTCTCCTAACAAGATCAAATTAACGTGAATAAATAACTGTCCGTTGCTTTCTGTCTGCCCATGTGCCCAACTTTACACAATTTTTTTAATCAAAATCCATTTTTCAAATATATAAAAGTGAATTCTACATTTAAGTCAATAATGCATGCATTAGAAAACTATCGAAGCCAATATGCCTGTGGAAATAATGATAAAATCTAAAAGTGAATAGAAAATTACTGAAATGGGGCTTAAATAAGACCTTTTTTTGGAATAAAAATTGTAAAAAGTTTTAAAAATAATACGAAATAGCGAGAACCATAAAATATAAATTAATATTTTTCATAATAATACTCACATTAAGAACTTAATTAATTCAACAAATCAGGTTAAACTTTGGATTGTCTCCTAACCTATGTAGCACGGATACGACACGGACACGGAGATACGTATAATATCTAAAATGTATGACACGGGGACACGGATCTATATATTATATAATTATGAATTACATAAATTTACAATAAAGATTTATGTGCACTAATTATGTTTCAATGAAGTAGATGATGCTTGTTATATTGCAAGTCTCTTATTCAAGGAAGTTATTAGATTGCATGGGCTTCCTAGAAGTTTAGTATCTGACAGAGACACTAAGTTCTTGAGTCACTTCTAAAAGACATTGTGGGGAAAACTAGGCATTAAACTCTTGTTTTCTACTACTTGTCATCCTCAAACTGATGGTCAGACAGAAGTGGTCAATAGGACTTTGGCTCAAATGTTGTAATGCCTTATTTCTGGGAACCCAAGGGTGTGGGAAAACTTAATCCCTCATATTGAGTTTGCTTATAATTAGGTAGTTAACTCTACTACTTCTCACACTCCTTTTGAGGGTGTGTGAGTTCAATCCCCTCACACCCCTTGACCTACTTCCTATTCCTATACTTGATGAGGTGTTGTGCAAGGATGATTTTGAAAAAGCTTCATTTATTCAAACCTTGCACCCTCACATCAAGCTTCAAATTGAAAGGAAGGTAGGCAAGTATGCTCATCACACCAATAAGGGGCGCAAGTCATTGATCTTTGAACCCGGGGATTGGGTTTGGCTTCACTTGAGGAAGGATCGCTTCCCTACTCAAAGGAAGTCCAAACTTCTACCACGTGGTGATGGCCCTTTCCAGATCATTAAAAGGATTAATGACAATGCTTATGAGTTAGATCTGCCTGATACATACTTAGGAAGCAATTCTTTCAATGTTAGTGATCTGACTCCTTTCTCTGCAGGTCTTCCAAATTCGTGGACGAATTCCCTCCCATCCGGAGAGCATGATGAGGACCTAGAAGAGGGTGTGCCCACTGACCAAGCCCAACCTTCCAGGAGGATGACTCGGAGCATGACTCATGATACAAGGCTAGGTCAGGATCCAAATCTAGCCAATGCCTCAGCACCTAGCTTTCCCCAGAGGATCACCAGGAGTAGAGCACAAGCCTTGGGAGCTGAGCATCAACTAGTATCTTTATTTTTAATCTCAATAGAATAGGTTTCTTTTAGCATAATAGGGGGTGTGCTTATCACTTTAGCTTGAGCATAGCCTTTTAGGGTAGGATTTTGACCTATCTTCTAGAAGAATAGGCTTTATGGTGCGACATTGACTTAATCAATGCTTAAGGCCACATCTTTCTTTTGTTTCCCATCCTACCCTTGCTTCTTGTTTTCCAAGGCACCATCTCCTATAAATAGGGTGCCATACTCCTTGTATTTTTCATGTTGAATTATATAGAATAAGGAAAACTCTGCACAAATTGTGTGAGGCTTGTTACTCTAAGCATTAGGTCTTATCTTGAGTGAGTTGAGAGCTTTCAAGTGGCGGCCATTTACACTCATCTTGGAGAAATTCACACTCCAAGTGGCATGTCCACTCTCATTTCATCTCCTTAAGCTTTCTTTCCTTTCATCCTTTCTTCCATTTTTCATTACACTTTTATCTTTGTGTTGGTACTCTTGTTTTGCTTCATTTTCATTTTGGTTTCCTTCCATATCATGTGTTTCCTTTCCTGTCCTTTACATTCCGCACCATACATCATGTTCACCTTATTATGTGATCTTCCTTTTTGACTTTGGAAGTGAACCTTCACACTTACTTAACCACTTGGTTAAGTTCATGTCCAGTGGGGATCTTCCCTAGGTCTCACCATATACTTGTTAAAATCTCAATCACAAGTAAAGTGTCACCTCTAAAATGGAACTATCTAAAATCAACTCACAACAGACTAGAAGGAAGCCTATTATACCAATGAAATTATTCTCTATGAATAAATCCTAAATTAGTCAACTTATCAGCACATGCATTTCCTTCACGAAAAAAATGAGTAAGCCTAAACCTAATTTTCCCGCAGTAATTATGACAAGTATTCCATCGATTATGAAGCATCCACAAAACTAGTCCTAACAGTAAACTTAGCACAAACCAAGGAAAAATCACATTCAAGTCATACATTATTAAGCCCCATCTTTTGAGCTTCCTCCAAAGCATGTATAACTCCATAAAAATCAGTAATCATATTAGTCTAAACTTCAAGAAACGCATAGAAAGCACCAATAAACTCTCTCATACTCCCACAAAAAATACCTCCACAATTAGCAAGACTAGGATATCCCCTAGCAGCCCCATCGGTGTTAATTTTAACCCAACCTGGAGAAGAAAACTCTCATCTAACAGGAAGAGGACGAAGAACTTTACCATTATCAGTATTAATACCAAAAAACTTAATCATGTTGAAATCCAACATATCATTCTTCATTGAAGCTTTAGACGAATTTCCCACTACACAAGTTAAATCTTTAATTACCGAAATAGCCCTAGAAACATAAATCTTATCCTAAAATCTAGCATAATTCCTCATACGTCATATCATCCAAATAGAAAAAGTTATCATAGCAAGCTTAATCAATTTAACCAAAGGACTACCTTCACACTTAATAAAAGAAAGAAGATCATCCTTATTAGAGAAATAAGAAGTAAGAAAAATCTGTCGAACCCATCTCCAAATATGTAAAGCATTAGAACATTCAAAAAATAAATGTTGAATAGATTCTTCATGTTTTTCACAAAGCATACACAAAACAAATATGCAAACCTTTATTCTGAATATGTTGATCTGTAGGAATCCGCTCATGAAAAACTTTTCAAAGTATTAAAGTTTTGGAAGGCGGAATATATGAAAACCAAATGAATTTACCCCAACTACAGGGAGCACTTGGTTCCAAGAAAAAAGTCCTAGCCGATTTAAGAGTAAAACGGCTAGACTCATTTAGAATCCAATTAGGAATATCCTGTTCCACTCTAACCATGATATGGTTAAAAAAATGAGGCATTTGTTTTTAAAACAATGGAATATTCCAATCACGATCAGTCCAAAACTGAGAGGCTGTATCCAGAATGCTAGCACCATCAGATAACCCTGCAATATTTGCTAAAGAAGTAGAAGAACACCATTTATCATTCCAGAAATTAATAAAAGTACCTGTACCAACCGTCCAAGAAGTATAATTAAGTATTGTAGCATAAAACTGCTTAATTTCATACCAAAGAGATGAGGATCTATAAACCTTTCTAAACTCATATTTTGATTTAAGAACCTTGACTTTTAGGAGAAAAGACCAAGACTTGTTGTTATAAGCAAAGTTCCAAGCAAGGTTAAGAAGATGCGCATTATTTTCATGATGAAGGTTAATAATTTTCAAACCTTCATTCTCAATAGGAGAACAAATTGTAGCCCAATTAATAGTAGTTATGCCTTTTTTCAGAATATCACCAATCCAAATAAAATTTCCACACCACTGCTCAACTTGCTTAAGAAGTGAAACAAACCATTTATACATATTAAAGCTATAATCTAGAAATCCAGTAATCACCGTATTGACCAATTGAATCCGACCCATCATGCTAAGAGATTTTACCTTTCCAAGATGCTAGTTCAATTTGACTTTATCAGCCAAAGGTTGAAGAAATCGACACTTTGGAGCACCAACAAAGATAGGCATTCCTAAATAAGTGAAAGGCAAACAACCATGACTATAAGAAATAATATGTTGAGGTGACAAATCTTGCAGAATTATCCATGGTAAAAACCTACTTTTAGAATTATTAACATATTGACCAGAAAAATCACCATATGTTTTAAGAAAAATAGTCAAATTTTTAAGAGACTTATTATCTGCCTTATAGAAAACAAATATGTCATCAGCATATAAAATATGAGAGGGAGTGAGATAACCTTGCGGACTAGCCATATGTAGAATCTTTTATCATTCACAAGCTTAGAAATACCTCTACCAAGAACTTCCTCTACAAGAAAAAAAAAGTAACGGAGACAAAGGATCACCTTGTCTGACACCTCTACTATAAGGAAAAAAACCCACCAAACTGTCATTTATTATGATAAAAAAACATAGCTGAACGGAGAATTATACAAATCCAACCGGCAAACGAGGGGTGAAAACCAAAGTGTGTCAAAACTAATAATAAGAACTTCCAACTCAGAGTGTCAAAGGTTTTATGAATATCAACTTTGTAAGCCATGTTGCCTCCTCTAACCTTTACCAATACAATCCTGAATTTGTCTACCCTGCACAAACCCATATTGATTAGGAGAAATGATTCTATCAGCCACAAGTGCAAGTCTTAACCGCTAGTATCTTGGAAATAATCTTAAATTTGAAATTAGCAACAACAATTGGCATGTAATCTTTAATGGAATTAGCATCCTGAATCTTAGGAATAAGAGATACCACATTACTGTTCATTCCAGGGAGAACCCAGTTTTGTTTAAAAAACTGTTGAACAACATTGCAAACATCTGTCCCAATAATTTTCCAACAAGAATGATAGAAAACACTACCAAAACCATCAAGACCAGGAGCACTATTACCATTAAGATTAAAAATAACATTCTTAATTTCCAAAAAATCAGGACATTTAATCAACATCATATTCTCCTCAAAGGAAACCAGCGCAAGAATATAAGTATCAATAAAATCTTCCATATTACTTGTATCCTGAACGTTAGAAATAGACTCAGCATAAAGCATTTTATAAAAGTCCAAAATATGATCCTCAATGAGTTTAGGATCCTCAATAACCTCATTATCAATCTGTAGGCGATGGATCCCACTAAAATTATTTCTCCTCTTGACCACATCATGGAAAAAAGCAGTATTTCGATCCCCATCTTTAAACCATAACATCATAGCTCTTTCTTTCCAAAACAAATATTGAAAGTGAAGAGAATGATCAGACTCCTCCTTTAGCAATCTTTTCTTGACAGAGAAGCCCATCAATATGAGACAAACTAGCAGTCTCTAATGTTTGTTGAACACAAAGGAGGATTCCCTACTTAAGAATAATTGCATTGTGAACATTACCAAAAGAATTTTTATTCCAGTCTCGAAGCTCAATTTTCAACCTTTTTAACTTATGTTGCAAAATAAACATAGGACAACCAACAACCTTATTAGCCCAAGAATCATGAATAAGCTTCATACATGAAGTGTCATGAAGCCACATAGAAAAGAAACAAAAATTGCTAACCTTCCTTTAAGAATTACTAGCAAGACTAGCAAAAATAGGGGAATGATCATAATAATTTTTAACAAGAACCTAATAAGTACAAGAATCACATTCATCCAAACACACTCCATTACATAAATCCCTATCCAATCTTCTATGAATTCTATGCAACCCTCTTCTTCCATTACACCAAGTATAACAAGGTCCAGTAAAAGGCATAAAAGAAAGATCATTAGTATTAACCCAATCAAGGAATTCATTACAAGAAACCTGGTTAGGAGTCACCCCCCTTTGCAGTCATCCGCCGAGAGCACAACATTAAAATCTCCCATAACACACCAAGGCCCTGTGAAGAAACTAAGATCCCTCCACAAAAACCGTCTAACCAAGTATGTGTTAGCACCATAAACACCTACAAAGCTAAAGCATTTATCTTGCAGAAGGCAAGTTACAAAAATAAACAAATCATTGACCAACAAATTTTGGACAAGATTTGGAACCGACAAACACCAAAGCTTAGCAGCTTTATTAGCAATAGGAGACGTAGCCACCAAATGCATATTAACATATTTGAAAATGATATCGAAAGCATCAATATACGACATCATAGGTTCAACAAGAAAAACAAGGAGGGGTTTATGTAGTTTAAGTAAACTAATCTACATCTTCACCGTTTTGTGGTTTCCCAATCCTCTAACATTCCAGAAAAATGAAGAGACCTTCATTGGGGCGTTGTAGAGAGAACTGCCTTATCAGTTTTTTTGGATTTACCAGTCCCCTTAGGTGGTCTCCTTGATTTTATTTTAGTGTGAACAATTTCCTCCCTAGTATCACTAACATGTTCCTCCATCTCATTAGGATTTGTCCAAAATTTGGAGACGACCTGATTTTCAACAGTGATATGTTCATAATTAAATTCCACAATGGCAGTCAAAATAATTAGCGTACCAGTATGAGGATCCCCTCCCACATCTATAGTTTCCAAACCATCAAGAGAGGAAAAGTGATTTTGCAGGACCAACTATCATTAGCAGGGAATAGTGCTTCCCCAAGTGATTTAGTCTTCTGAGGAGAGATAGGACGCGACGGAGATGGTACAACCACATTAGCAGAAACCTCCACATGATGACCGTGAATAGGAGTCGTAATTGGTCTTTTAGCATCCCCAAGTGATTTAGCCTTCCGAGGATAGGTATGACGCAATGGAGATGGTACAACCACAGGAGCAGAGACCTCCACATGATGACCAACAATAGAAGTTGTAACTAGATTTACTATAATTTGCGACTCTTAGCCCTTGGTTTGCATAACAACCGATGAATTCCTAACAGTCCCTGGTTCTGAAACCTTAACTGTGTCAAAAGTGGGAGTGAACAACCCCTGCCTGGGTGGGGACCTATCATGATCCGAGGCATCCTCGAGAGAAGGCATATCTGCAAAATCTTCTGATACTCTTTATGTTGTTTAGGAACCGCGACCTTCCCCTGTTCATGTTCTTCAGAAGTTGTCTTAGGCTTATGTTGAGGTCCAAGAACACGACATTAATCACACAGCATTGAGCAAGCTCATGCCCAATCATCTTACAGTGAGAGCAAAATGAATGGAGCCATTCATATTCCACGTCGGCTACAAAAGCAAAGTCTGAACGTTCAACCAAAACGTGATCGGCAAGAGGGAACAACAGATCCATATCCACCAGTACTCTAGCAAAGAAACCCCTATTCTTTCTCATGGTATGTGTTAGAATATATGGCCTTAAACGAGAGGGGGTGAATTATTTAAGAGGGATTTTCGTAAACTTTGAAGGTATAATGAAATTCAAAGCCGAATTACAGAGAAAAGAATCAAGGAAAAAGAATACCAAAACTGTTTTAAGATTATATCAGAAAAGCAATCGATTGTTTTGTCGAAACAATCGGTTGTTTTTATCAACAGTTAATAAAAAACAACTTAAAACATATATATGTGAGATCAGGGAAAGAGAGAATCACACAAACATATTTATATTGGTTCACTCTTACACCAAGAGCTACATCCAGTCCCCATAAACCACTGGGTAATCCACTATGCAATCAAAACCAGATTACAAACATCACACACCAAAGTAGTGACCTTGAACCCCTCAAGAAACACACTACCTTTGGCTAACCACACCGAAAATGTTGATCTTGAACACCTCAAGAACACACAACACTCCTTGGCAACACAACTACAGAAATACAAGGAAGAAGGGAATAAATACACCTGGGTATTACAAAGCTTAAAGTTCAGAATTACAACCCAATCCTATTCCACACACTTAAGAATGATCCAAATATCTTTCAAATCTTGGAAAAACTGTTTTGATAAACTCTTTCTCTTACTTTTAGATTAGGAGCGTAAAACCACCTTTATATAGACCAACCAAGTGGTCAAAAGCATTTAATAAAGGAGCCAAGTTAGTTAGGATCATTTAAAACATATTAAAACCACTAACATAATTTTGTTAAGGTTTACAGGAAAACAATCGATTGTTTTGTCAAAACAATTGGTTGAATTGACTTGACAGCAAAGTCAAGCTTTTCTAAACCTTTTCAAAAACTGCTAAGGTAAAACAACCTGTTGTTTCAAAAAAACAACCTGTTGTTTCAAAAAACAACCTGTTGAAATTTTAACAGCATTTTAGAAAACTCATCTTTTCAAAAGGTTAAAGATTCAAATGAACTTGGATCATCTTAAGGAGTGAATTAACAAG
>Ga0123342_1007921_pt1 | contig 13746 bp, 5 predicted proteins | sample Turbeawhitnodule_FD_89960 | JGI IMG/M metagenome (GOLD analysis project Ga0123342, IMG submission 89960) | Root nodule microbial communities of legume samples collected from Mexico - Turtle bean Mexico white nodule | ecosystem: Host-associated > Plants > Roots > Nodule | place: Mexico: Nepantla...
AAAAAGAAATTTGGTTTCTAAATTAGTTTCTATTATTGTTAAATAGTTTCTAAATTGGTATCTAATTAGCAACCAAGGTTTTAGAGACTAAATTTAGAAACTAAATAATTGGTATCTAAAACCATAGTTGCTAATTAGATACCAATTTACAATAATAGAAACTAATTTAGAAACCAATTTTTTTGTTAGTTTCTAAAATGGTCTTTATTTTAGTTCCTATTGTAACTAATTATTTTGGTCTCTAAAAATTAGTTTCTATTTCATGATTTTCTTGTAGTGAGTCTTGGCGATCTCAAACCTAGAACATTCAAAGTGACAAAGAATATGTACACTCTTAGTTAGTTTGTAATCTGTCTTTTTTTTTTCTTTCTTTTTTGTGTGTTCTCTTATACTAAAATTTTCACCTTATCTCCTTTGTATCTAACCTTGTTATTGGCCTAATTCAATAATAAATGTTACCTCTTATTTAAGTTTGATTATTTGGAATCTCCTGATTTGTGCTGATACGACATTACTGTCTTTAAATATGAATATCGATAGACGATGTCTTTATATGAAATATCGGATTCGATTCATAACGCTACAACCCCCCTAACCTCAAGCATAAACTAATGAAGCTAAAGTTAAGTTTAACTTGACGATCTCCAACCGACCCACCTATCTCTCAATCGGACTTGACCAATGATACTATAGAGTTCAAAGTCGTCTAAAATCTATCTTAACGACAATTTGTTGACCTTATCAAATCATCCGTTATCAGAACATCCATAATTTGGAATCTCACGCATGAATTCAAGGTATTAATAATTGGAGAGCTATCATATTTCATAAATGCAAATTAAATATCGCTATGTTGGTCACACCTTTGGGGGAAAGTAAAGTTTATAGTTAAAACAATCACAGATGACAGAACCTTTTAAGAGCTATAACTGCTACCCTGGTATTAATTACAAATTTTGCAGGAAGAAAACACAAGCAGGTAAAACTGTTCATTTTTCACTTGGCAGTTAGAAGTATATTCCCCAGATAACTTAATTAGTTGCTGTAAGGGATATATGAAAAATTTAAGCAACATTACAATTCAGAATCTAACGACTTGGAACTTTTTGTGATATCATGTATTTTGTAAATTTATCTCACTTGAGTTTTTCATTCTGCATGAGATTGTGAATTTGTGAGGAGCACAAGTTGATTGAAATGCAAATCCAGACAATTTTCCAGTTAAGATTATTGTCCTTAATCTTTCTTTGAGAATTATGACATTGAATTATTAAAAACTCTTAGTTCGTACTATCTATGCAAGTGTTCAACACTAGCCAAACCAAGTTGAGTAACTAACAATGATTAATTGCAATTAAATCAGACCAGATTGTAAAAGTGATTACCATAGCCATAATGTTGTAATATAGCAATCGTAGGAAAGCATAATGATGTTAGATCTTGTATTCAATTTGCACACATCTAATGCTTATAGGCAGTTAAATATTTTTTATTTTAATACTATAATGATTATGAAAAACTTGTTCTCTTTGATTTTAGGGTAATGTGCATGAAAAAAAATTAGTTAAAATTATTAAAATGAATTTGTTAAAATTATTAAGAAGTGTATTTTAAATTTAAAAAGTAAATTAATCTCATTAAATATGAAGTTTGTATTAATTTATATATTATGAATTTTTTATCTCACGTAATATCTTTAACAAAAATCAAATAAATATACGTAAAATATTTTTATTATTTAAGTATAAATAATTATACTTGATATTTGGACTATTTATGTTATCTCTATGTAGATGTGGATCCAATAATACCCATTTTTGTTATAATTATTCGAAAAATCATATTTGAGATTATTTTTCTTAATTAAAAATTTATATAAAGTCATTATATGAAAATTAAGCTTTAAAAAAAGTATACACAATATTTTGCCGTTTATTTGTTTGCATTCATTCAGTATAAAATCATTTGCTAAAGTTCAGCAGTTAATTACAGTTCATTTTGTAGTTCCCTTAAGTGGACACATACACACATCTCCTATTTTTGTTTCATTACTAAAATGAGAAAAGGAAAAGTTAAGAAGAAGATACTTGCCCCTTTCTAATTAATGACTCTGAAAAATGAGTACAACAACACTTGCAATCCATGCATACATAAAAAATTTATATTTTTATTATTATATAAAATAACAAATGAAAATCACTCAAAATATCAATTTTAGAATAATTACTAAAAAATAAATAATATGATAATATAAGATATGTAAGGTTTCGTTTAAGAAAATATTGAAAATAGAATATCAATTAATTAAAAACTAATTTGTTCACATTTGCTATAGTCTAATTTTCAAAATAAAACCTTCATTTTAACAAGAAAAAAAGTGTTACAATAGTTTATTTAGGGTCTTATGTTGTATAAAGGGTAAAAGTTTATAAAGGTTGAAAAACTGAAAAGTGAAAGCGCGGGTGGCACTGCGTGCTCCAAAACTGAATTAATTATGTAGAAAGTTATCGATAAGAGACTACCAATTCCTCCGAACTTTTGTACCTTGTTCCAATTCGATACGCTGAAAAGGAAAAACGGCTATTTCATAATTTTTCGCCTTAACGACCAATTATATAAAATTGAGTAGTGTCGTTTGCGTAACGTCTCTCCGAAGATTCATTCCCTCACCCAAACGCAAATATCCAATTCCAACTTCAACCCTTCTTTGTACTTTCCACATCGTACTCTTCCTTTCTCTCCGTGTCGTTTTCACGTTTACTATTTTTATTTCTTTTTTTATTTTTTTATTTGTTTTTATCAAAATTAAAAATGACGTGTCATCAAAGCTTCCAGCCCCACGAAGCACCGCAAACTGACGTAAACCATTGTGTATTTACGGCAATGCCCTTCAAGTCACGGCGAGTGCTTTTACTCTCCCTCGATCCGCGCGTGCGTGTGCTACAGTGTCCGTGTCACTCTAGTGGTGCCTGAGCTTGCTCCTTCTAATTTTGGCGTTAATTTTCACAAGCGAAGCACAATCGCGCAGCGTGTGACTCCACTGCTACGACAGTTACACTCTTTACTCGGTCAAGCCCCGGCAAATCGTAACGGTCATATTTTCCTTCCCATTTTCAACCTTCCGCGTGAATTAGCAGCACCAAATTTCTCTGCACACGCACGCATTCTTTTCTCTGTTCGAATTCCGTTCAATGCTTCGTGTAGCTTGTTCGTTTCTCGGTTGATTTCTAGGGTTCTGAGACTCGGCGTGGATTCCAACGATTAGTCTCGAGTTTCGAATTGAATATTGTTGATTGACTGACTGTAGTAATGAAAATATTGTAGAATTTTGGAAGATTTTGTAATGGAAATATTGTAATTAGGATTAGTAGAATTTTGGAATAAAAATAATGGTGGCTGCGATTTCTACGCCGTTAAACCCCAAACGAGCGCAGACTCCAACTCCAAGGAGAACTCCTCTGTTGCCTTCTGAATCGGACAATGCACTCGCTCCTCCACGAAGGCCTAAAGCACGAGAAGTTACTTCTCGCTACATGTCGTCTTCTTCGTCTTCGTCGTCCTCCGTTTCGTCTCCTCCACGACGATGCCATTCGCCGCTGGTGGTGACAAGGACGGTCAATTCTACAAAGCAAACACCAACGCCGGCGTTGAAGCGCTGTCAGTCGGCGGAGCGCCGGCGACAAGGCACTCCTCGGCCTACTCTCACGGACGCTCCGGCGGCTCAGAAAGTGCTCTTCACTTCCACCAGGAGCTTGTCTGTTTCGTTCCAGGGCGAGTCGTTCCCGATCCAGGTTAGGACGACGAAACCGCCGCCTTCACAGAGTTTGCGGAAGAGCACGCCGGAGAGGAGGAAGGTTTCAACGACGCCGACGCCGGTGAGAAACGGCAATTCGGATCATGCAGAGAATGCCAGGTCGGGGCTAGATCGGCACCGGTGGCCTGCAAAATCACTACCGCGGCCACAACAAGTCAATTGCGCGAACCGCAGCTTGGAATGTGTTGATTCCGCAGGGAGAAAGCAAACGGACGCGCCGGAGAACCTTGTTAGGTCGTTGCAGAATCTGATGGAGGATGTTCTACCTTATCACGACGCGATGTTGAAATCGGAGAGTAACAAAATTAACGGATCTGAGTTTCGGCCTGAACCTGAGCTTGAGCCTGTTGCTTCTGATACCGAAAGTGTAACCTCTGGAAGTTCCTCTGGAGATGGAATTCGACGTTCACGAGGGATCGTGGTGCCGCCGAGGTTCTGGCAAGAGCATAATAACCGTTTAAGGCGCCAAACAGAGACTCCGTCTTCTAGAAACGGCGTAATTGCGAATAAAGGAACTCTATCTACTGCTCATAGTCCTAGGCTTTTAGTGCAGAAGAAATCAGTGTTGGATTCTGCTGTTTCATCGCCACGTGGAGTTGTGAATAGCCGTGTTCTTCAAGGTTCTCCTATTCGATCCGCGGTTCGTCCTGCTTCTCCGAGTAAACTAGCGACGCCTTCTGTGTGGTCTCCTTCGAGAGGAGTGAGTCCGTCACGTGCACATAACGGCGTCGCTGGTTGCATGAGCAGTAGGTTCGGAAGTGAACCTTCTGTTCTGAGTTTCGCGGTTGATGTTTCCAGGGGCAAGGTAGGGGAGAATCGGATTGCGGATGCGCATTTATTGAGACTCTTTCATAACAGGCTCCTCCAGTGGCGTTTTGTTAACGCCAGAGCCGATGCTGCTCTCTCTGCGCAGACATTCAATGCAGAGGTATTTTTTTTTTTATTTCAGAGGTTTTCTCTACTGAAATTGAATTGCGCGGGTTTGGATTTGCCTGCTTGTTCATTACTCTTTGAAGCTGTATTGAGTGAAGATTGTGGATTGATAATTTCGTTTTTAACTTTTTATGTTAGTTCCATCTTAGCATATGATCATGAGCACCCATGTCATCAAGGATTTAAACTGCCTGTTGTGGTTTGTTACATCCTTGATGTTGAGGGAAATTCCAGATAAATGTTGCCACGGTTACAGATGCAGACTGTGGCCATTGACTGTCTTTTAAACTCGTTTGTAATCTAAAGGGTGAAGTCATATAAGGCAAGATAGAGTACGGAAGGATTTTATATTTTATCTGACTGTTTGCTATTGTTTCTTTTGTTTTACACTTCTCTTTGTGTTATATATTCCTGATAAATATTTCTCGTTGTATCAGGAAAGCCTCAAAGCTGCATGGGTAGCTATGTCAAAAATGCGAGAATCTGTTAGAGCCAAAAAAACAGAGTTTCAGTTGCTGAAGCAACAGTTTAAACTGATAAACATCCTGAAGGATCAAGTAAGATTTACAACTTCCCTGTTCTAAGTTTACTGGTGTATATTTAGATTCTGCATCACTTGATTTGAAGCTTTATCATTTCTCCACTAGTTTGATTGTCATGTCGTCGTGTCCTTCATGGTACAGCTGCCATCTCATGGCATCTTGTTTCATGTAAATAGTTTCATTACTATTATTATGACCTACTAATGAAGCTTATTTATGTTATTTTTGGATTTAGATACATTGACATTGTTCATTCTTTGATCTTGTTTTTCAATTGTGGTTAATTAGAAAACTCCGGGTGCTAACTGAAATTGCTCCAAAGTATATGTGTTTCATCCATTTCATTTTTTAAGATCATAGAACTCTTTTTCTACCACCGGAAAGACATGCACACATCTAATGAGGCAAAACAAGAAAGTGTTCATTTGGGAAAAAGTCAGTTTGGATTTGTCTGTGACTAGAATGAAACTCAAACAGAGTTAGAGAGATATTTTTATTTGCTTTGCATATGATGACATTGGCTTTGTGTTCAGCTTTGACAGAATGTTCTTGACCAAAACTATTTATGCAGATGTTGTATTTGGAAGATTGGGCTACTTTGGATCGGGTTTACTCTAGTTCACTTTCAGGAGCTACTGAAGCCCTAAAGGCTAGCACTCTTCGTCTTCCTGTTGTTGGTGGGGCCAAGGTATTTCTCCTTTTAGCTTATTGTATAATCTTTATTAATTATTTAATTATAGATTATCTGTGACATAGCAATTCTGTAACTGCTTATTATCATATTTGGGACTAATTTGAAGAGCTCTGTGTTTGCTTCAGACAGATTTGCTAAATTTGAAGGATGCAATCTGTTCAGCAATGGATGTCATGCAGGCAATGGCATCTTCCATATGCCTATTGTCACCGAAGGTACATATTTCTATTGCCCTGCATCCTCTTTCAGATGCCGAGTTTCAATTATATTTGCTGCGATGAGTGATCGTATTAAAGTGTTATTTTATTTTCTACATAACTTTTTATGAGGCTACATTATGATTAAAGTGTTATTTTAATTTTCTACAAAACTTTTTATGAGGCTACATTATGATTATGAAAGGAAAAAAAAAAACTGATTTTGTTGTATGATGTGAGTGTAATCTTATCAACTGTCTAGAAGAGAAAAATTTAGGTGTGATTTTTATATACAAGGGCATAGTAATGGTTGAAAGCAAGTCTTCCTTCTTAAAATTTCTCATATAGCTATAATTCCGATGGTTCCATACTTGAAGTTCCTTGGTGTTATTTGTTGATTTGTTTAGTTGTTGCCCACTGCCTATGAGTTATTCTGTAGAATTGTCCCATAAAAGACTGAAAATTTTCCAAAATGGTACATGGTGATATCAAGAATGTTCTGCATATCGTGGAACCTAAAAATTGAGTAATTTTGAATTTGAAAACCTATACTCAGATTTTGACACTTCAAACTTTCATGCGGTTGTGCACCCTTATGATATAAATTCGTTTTCTGAAAGATCCCAACTTTCATGCATTGGTGTGAGATCCTTGCCATGGCGTATGTTGTGTTGAAATGGATATCTTTAGTAGCCGATCAATTGTGTAAATTGTGGAGTAGCAGAAGAAGTGGAGATAGTATTATACAGAAAAGACATTAGTAATTTTTATCAGTATTATATTCAGCAATATGTAATTGAATAATGCTGTCGAATGAAACCCGTGCAATTTAAGTAAATTCACAACAAATCAAGTGAGATATTTGACAGGATGTAGAATAAACAATATTTTTCACAGTTGTACTTTTGTAGTTTCTGTTCATTACACTTTGCTATGCTTTTACCATAATTACGTCATTGTTTTTAGCCTATATAGAGACAGAGTGCCTATGTTTGTGCAGCCAAGAACACAAATGGTCATTGAAAAATAAGGAAAATAGAGTATATCACAAAGTGAATATTTTTATTTTATTGTTTGAAGTATATATAACAAGCAACTGAAGTAAGGTTTTCTGGATCTTTCGTGGAAATTAAATGATGAGAAAAAGTTGTTTCCTATCCTACTTCTTGAACAAATAAAGAATCCCCCTTCACGGCCTCCATCTCTTTGGACATTATTGTTCAATTTGGCTTAGGGACCAGTATATTTAAAATAATGTTTAAAAATGCAGAGTTTACAGAATAAAAGATAGGTATTATTACATCCAGCATGTCGGTCGAGTTTATCATTGGCGTATCTGTTCAGATTACCATTGGCATTCATCTTTTTTCAATTTTGTTTCACAATTGTGAGAAGAGTGCAATAGGGATCCATTTGTGAGGAAAACAACTAAATCCAGTAATATAACATGAGTTGATTATTGGCTTGAATCTTGTTACAAACATGGATCTTTTATGTTTGCCTAGTTTTTCTTTTCTTGGTGTATTCATGTGAATCAATTTTAGTGAAAAAAGCATCGAGGATTTCACGGATAATTAATATTTACATTATCCAAGACACTGAAACACTGTGCAGCATGCTATTTTTTTTTTTATGTAAATCATTTTACTTTTTATGTTAGGTTTGCTCAATTTAATCTCTGTCTAGAACTTTTAAAAGTAAGATAAAAGGGGATGGGGAATACTTTTTTAGGTCTTAAAAGTTGAAATATTTAAATTAGGTGAGAAAATTAAGAGTCTATTTATTTTGCTTTAAATTTTTAAAGGGGATAAATATGACTGATGCTCTTATCTCTGCTTCTGTGGTTTTATTCTGTTATGAGTCAAAATAGTTTTTTGTTATGGATCAGTTATGTTGTAATTAGGATGCCATTATGCCTGAATTTTTTTGCAATTGATAGGTTGGACAATTAAATTCGCTGGTTGTCGATGTTGCCAACTTAAGTGCGAAGGAGCGTGTTTTGCTTGAAGAGTGCGAAGACCTTTTATCAGTAATTACAACCTTGCAGGTAAATTTCATATTTTGGAGACATGTTATTGAAGCTTAAAGTACTTTTGATTTTCCTTGGACGATGCGGTTATATGACTAGAAATTGGTTAATAAAATCTTGAGCAGGTTAGAGAATGTAGCCTGAGAACGCATGTTGCTCAACTGAAATGTCAACCTAGAAGCACTGCAGTAAAAATAACAAGCAAATAATACATTGTCTACCCAGCCAACTTTCAGTGCTAACATCATAACATAGGAATGGTTGTTTTGGCCTTGAATTCAATACATGAAATAGTCACTACTGATGGAGAAAAGCTAGTTAGTATGAAAAAAGCAAAAATTACAGATAGCACAAATATTCTGGTCAAACAGGATTTCGTCATATTGTACAAAGAAACTCGTAACAAATAGTTTCTCTCTGATTCACAAGCGCTAGGAGTGAGGATTGAAATTTGTCGTTCGGGAGTTAGTTTGTACACACATTTTTTCTTTTTCTTTTTTTGTTAAAGGTTGTATATAAACCGTGTAGCATTTTATATTGTAGTTTCTTTGCTTTTGGTTTGTATTTGTGAGTTTGTTGTATTAGCTTATGGGGGGAAAAATGCCAAAATGTGGATAGGGTTTGCTGTATTTTCTACACTCCTTGGACACTTGCTTTTGATATCTGACATCCTCGTCATTTAAAATCAGGTATGAAAATTATCCTTTATCAACATAAAGGACTCATATTTTTCTAAGCCTTTTTATCGTCCGTTACTACAATGTTGTGCATTTGATTGATTTGGTAAATATTAACGTTAATATTTTGAAGTTATGGTTTGCTCATTAAATTTATGTACGGTTGTCTGATTGATCAGTTAATTCAGGAGTAGCCTTATGTAAATGTAGAGATAAATAGATCGACCCGACAACCTGGGTAGCTCTAATGTGGTCTCTCTCATAACTGATTGTTCATAAATAGCTGAACTGCCAATTTAATGAGCCTGGACTTGGTTCACGTAAGTTCGTGGGTTCTCTTCCCAGGTTGATCTGTCACCTTGTGACTATTTCTGACCTTTCATTAAGGTTATTAATTCATTGATGTATTCGCTAGGGTTATTTTCTCTATTTTACTATTTGTTACTCTTTTGGTCAGCCTCCGTAGCTATATGTTCCATTAGAACTATTAGTTTTTGAGATTTTTTTAGTTTAGGCCAAGTCAAAAGGAGAAAGTTGAAATGATATTTTAAAGAGATAAATATCTTTTTATTTTCTAAATTAACTCATTTTTGTTTAATATATTATTATTCTAGCCAAGAAATGTGATAATCCCTTTAGCTAGAACTCGATTTATTCTTTTGGTTTTGTCAGTTCTATTTATAATTACGTTTTTCTTGAGCTTGTAATTTTTTCGAAGGCTTTAAATTTGTATTTCTAATTTTTTTTGTCTTGTTCTATTAATTATTATTTAGTTTAATGATTTTTCCTAATTAATTCATTAGATTTGTTTCAAAATTATATATTTATTCATGTTTGATTTATGATAAAAAAAAATCTATACTTATAGAAGATAAACATACTTCAATTTATTTGTTCAAAATTGTGTCTTATTATTTCAAACGAGTCTTAAGCGATAAGAGTTGTTCAGATAAGTTAGAATTGTGTCTATCATTAGAATTATGTCTATCATTACACGATTCCTCAATCTTGAACTTGTTGAATAGGTTGAATTCTTATATTTATTATACAACTCCTTAATCTTAAATGATAAAACTTGTTCAAGATAGATCGAAATTTTACTTATGAGTAGAGCGTTTCTCAATATTAAGTGATAAAACTTATTTATGGTAGGTTGAAATCCTACTTATTACTACACAACCCCTCAATCTTTAACAAAAACACTTATTTAGGGTATTATATCAAAATCATACATATCGCTATGTAGTCTATCCGTCATAAGCAATAAGACGTAAGGTTAGAATTTTACATATCAATAAATAACTCCTTCCTTAGTTTTGAGTGATCACACTTCTTTAGAGTAAAACAAAATCCTATCTATCACTGTTTTCCTGTCTTTTTTTTTTCTTCTTACAAACAGATTTTACTTGTTTTACATAATCAGTATACTTCATTATAAAATAAAAATAATCCAATCTAAGCAATCTTTTATTGAATTATTATATGCATTATGTTAAATGACAAAAGAGGATTAATATTGTAAAAAGATAATTAATCCTATAACAATTTTTGACAAGACTTTTTTCTTATATTTTTCCTCACGTCCTTTAAAATGAAATTCTATCACATCATTACCTATCTTATTTAACATTTCTTTTTGTATCCTACCGTGTAACATTTGTTGTATAAATTTATTGCGTGATAGAATTATTCCAAATATTATTTAGCGCATGACATTAAAACATTTTGATCCAAGAAAAAACATTATTTTTTTTAGTTAATTCCTTCACTAAAATATTCCTTCCAATTTTGAAACCTTGACAATCATCTCGCTGTTTCTTCCTGCATCTTCATAGGTTATTCTGTCACCCCATATAAAACGTGAAAAAAACTTTTTATCCTTCTTGTGTCACTTCCATAGAGTAGCTTATGGATTATGTAATCCGGACACGTATTTGAAAAAAGACTTTTGGATTACATAATCTAGAAATTAATCATGCATCTGAATAAAGACTTTCGGATTATGTAATCCGAAATATTACAGAAAGATATTTTTGGAAATACAAAAATTTATGGAGGTATGTGAAGAATATATGGATGTGCAGGAAGAAACAGTCCAATCATTCGTGATGACATTCCCATATTCCACAAGCCCACAATCAAGCCCACCCTCAAAACACCTTGCAAGACATCTTGCTTCACTCCCTCTTCATGTTTTTCTTACTGGATGGATATGGTAGATTTTAAAATTGAATCAAATTAACTTATTGAATAAAAAAGTATAATATGTTTTAATTCCTCTAAAATATTAGTTCAGTTTTAATCTCTAAAAATAAGAATTATAAGGAAATTTTTTTATAATCACAAAATTTTAATAAATGTTTTGGTTAAAGAAAACTCCCAAAAATAAGGGGGTATCACTAAAAAAATGGAAAATTTACCATTCTAATATAACTTCTTCAAATGATTATTGGCATTCATAAATTATTACAAAAAAATTGAAAAACTAGATAAATCGTCCTTATAAACATGACTTATTCTCGAAGAAGTCATGTTCCATAGAAATAATTTTAATTTTATATTTGTGTCTTGTATGCATGGCTTCGTTTTATATGATTTTTGTTATACTATAGTTTGTATTTAGTAAATACGACCTCAGTATGAAAATACAAATAAAATTAGAAGTGTTATTTATCAAGAATGACTTCAATAAAATAAAAATGTATTTTGTGTGCAAGACTTCAATAAAAAAAAATATAAGTATTGTTTATCAAACAGGGTTTTAATAAAGGAAATATACGAAACAAAATTATATATGTCAAATATGACTGTTAAAGTGAAAAGTTAAAGTTCTCCTTCATAAACACGATTTACGTAATTTTATAATCTTTTTATAATGTATTTATTTTGGTAATATTTAAGAAATTATGTTAGAAAAATAAATTTTCCAAAAAAAAAGTTACATTGGCTGTTTTTTAGACTTTTTAAAATTGATTCCAACAAAATTAATAAAGAATAGAGTGAGTACAACTTGCAAAATTGCATTAAAACTAGTTTTAATTAACTAAACACGATAACTAATGTAAACGCAAGAAACCTATTCAGCATAAGATTGTTATTGATTAAAATGATAGAGAAGTTCACATCATTATTTTTTTAAAAATGTTTTGTTGGTGCAATACAAAACTATTCGACACCACATCTCAAGCTTCTTATTTTTGCTACTAGGCTTGAAATTTAGTTTATAAAATTGTTATGGAGTTTGGTTATCACCTAAATTAGTTGTTACATCAAAATTAACCATATAATACGCATTTCACTTTAAATTCATTTTAAAATTAGTAAGATTTTATAAGAATCTTACTTTAATTAAATTTTTATTTAATTTATGGTAGACAAAAATACCCTTAAATAAGAATATTTTTTACTTTTATAATACATATTTTAAACTTAATTAAATTTTAAATCTCTCATAAATTTATATATTTATAATTAAATTTTTATTAAAAAAGTTATATTCTATGTTCAAAGTATTGAGATGACATGCTTCAATTTCTTCTAACTCAAGGATCAACTCTCCTAAATAAAATAAAAAACAAATTAAAAACAAGCAACATTTTAATAAAGAATACTTACTTAAATAAAAAAAAATATATATCTCTACAAAACTTTCAACGTAAATCCAAGTCAAAATATTTAAATTTATAAAATAGTTAAAACTCAATTCAATAAATATATTAAAATATCTCATAATATTTCTACGTTAAACTTATAATAGTAGATATTGAACTTATAATATATTCCTATAGTAAACTTAGTCAACAGGAGTATATTAATTTATTAATTTTGAAAAACATAGTGTAAGAAAGCAATAAAAGAAAGAAAAAAGAAAGTTGATGGGTTAAATATGGTGTGAGGTAGCAGAGTAAGAAAAGGTGTGTTTGGATGTGAAGACAAGAAAATCGGAAATATGAATGGACGGCATCACCATTTGGAGACAGAACTCACAAAACGTGTTTTTCACGTCCAAACAAAGTAAGGAAGAAGTGCGTTTTGTGGTTCATTAGTGGTCACCATACAAGCCACATGTAATGTAAAGGAAATGAGTAAATGCCAACCTTAGACCTAGTGAGATTCAATATATTATTTTTTTATTATAGTTATTTTATTATTTTTCAATGTGTTTAATATAGTTTATATTATTTATGATTTATAATGAGAATTTATATACATTCTTTTTTTTAATTTATTGAAATATCTTTTAAAAATAAAATTTTAAATCTAAAAACAAACATTATACCAAACATGATAATGGACTCTAATAATACTATTTCAATAAATTTAAAAAGTTATTCATATTCAATTACTCATGAAATTTAGTAACTATTTTACATAAGTATTCAATATCACGATCGTAAAGATAATTAAAATTCATAATGCTTGCTTTTTATTATGTTTCCACACATGATCAAAGTGCTAATATATAAAAAAAAAACTGAAAAAACTATATTAGGTAAGAGATAAAATAATTTAATTAATATGCATAGTGACAATTTATCTTCAAAAGTTAAAAGCAAGATCCCACGACATTGAAGATATGAGAAAAAAAATACTTAATAAAAATGAAAAAAAAATACACTAAAGAATTTTAATGATAATAAAAACATACTTCTTTTTCATGAAAGAGAATTTAAGTAAAATAGAATATAGAAAACAGAACTCATTTACTTGATAATTATTCTAATTTTTATTGTTTTATTACTGTATTGTTCCTGACTTATAATTATATATATATATATATATATATATATATATATATATATATATATATAAAAAAAAACAAAATATCTGTGTATATCTAAAAAAAAACACATTTATATA
>Ga0123342_1007922_pt1 | contig 13743 bp, 6 predicted proteins | sample Turbeawhitnodule_FD_89960 | JGI IMG/M metagenome (GOLD analysis project Ga0123342, IMG submission 89960) | Root nodule microbial communities of legume samples collected from Mexico - Turtle bean Mexico white nodule | ecosystem: Host-associated > Plants > Roots > Nodule | place: Mexico: Nepantla...
AAAAAAAAAAAAAAAAAAAAATATTTAAATAAAAAAAAAAAAAAAAAAATAAATAATCTATATATATATATATAAATATATATATATATATATATATATATATATATATATATATATATATATATATCAGATTTTACCTACATACCTCATTACCCAATATAAAATTTTGAATCGGTTTAAACAAGGTTAAATTTGACTTAATCATGTAAAAAAATTAAACTTAATATATTTAGATTGAATTAAATCCTCAAATTATCCAATCTAATAATTGTTCACCGTTATTTTGACATATGCTTAAACAACTGTATTATATACATTAAAAAAAATCTAACATAATTTAAAAATTAAAAATTAGAAATATTTTAAATACCTCTTTTTTAACTCATCGATGAAGACAAATTTAGCAGGTGAAAATTATATGTTGCATGGTTTTCGAGACATTTTTTTTAATCGGCTTGGTTTTTGAGACATATTCAGTAACGCTGATAGTTTCTTGCCGTGATCAAACGTGGTTTTTATTCGATGATATTTGTTTAGTGTTTTAAGAAATTAATTCTCAACTCATGAATGTGAATATGATTTTTTTAAAGTCACGTTACCCTCTATAAAATGTAAATTAGCCTTTTTTTATTATAAAAAATTAATTCTCAACACATAGATTTCTATTTTTATTATAAAAAATCAGCCCTTTTTTTTTTTTCTCTTTCCATTCAAAAGATTATAAAGGCATTTAAAGTTTTGCGAAGGAATCTGAATTCTCTATATAGTTTTTCAACTTTCTAAGCTAAAAATTCTGCCCTATTCACTTTCCATTGTTACGTGTTTTTCATTTTCTTTTGGGATAATCAAAGAATGTACTACAATGAGTTAATATGTTGAATTTTAGGTTGATTATTATTAATTTTGAGTGAAAACTATAAACTAAAGTTTACTTAATTTCTTATAAAATTAGTTTAATGTTAGATGAAAGTTTAAGATACTAATAAACCATATCCACAAAAGAAAGAATATTTTTTGGATAAGGTTATATACGAAGATGGTACATGACGTATATATATTTGAACCTACCATGATCACATTAAAATAGTGAAGTTAGCTTTCTGAATGATTTACGAATATGTGGGATATATTTAAGCAGACAAAACATCACTCTTGTTTCGCCAGTGAAGCAACAATTTGGATAAAACAATCACAGTTAAGTCCATTCACCATGTAACTATATAGGACGATGCTATTCTCATTGCACAATAGTCAACACAAAAATAGTGTGCAAATGTCAAATTCAAACGCTCTACACTGTTTACTAGGTTGTTGCTGTTTCATTTTCTGCCTACGTACCTAGGAAATATAACTCACCAAAAACACAAACACAAAAAAAAAATAATATTATTATTATTTTTAAATTTATTTGCCCAATCTTCGTGTCTCACAATGATCTTAACTCAAACTTTGTCCAATTTAGGATGAATACGTCCTCCGGTTCGATTTGATTAATGAAGTGTGGAATACAATTTGGGTGGGGGTCGTGGAAGAAATATGGAATCACAAAAATTCTATTATTTTCAATAGGGGTGTGACTGACGCGTCTGAAGTTTGTACCCTGATGCATGCAAATGTTTGGTCTTGGATTTCTGCAAAATCTCGCACTACTTCGGTTTCCTTTTCTAATTGGTGTTTGGAACCTTTTGGAATGTATGCGTTTGATTATTTGATGTTTTTAAGGTTTTTAGATTCTTAGAATGGATTGTGTTTTTGTCTGTTTGGTTTAGAGGGTACGGTTAGAAGTTGAATTATGTATTTATTGTATAAGAGTTGAACCATAAATAAATAAAAAAAAATCAATTTAAAAATTATTTTATAAATTTTTATTAATAATTGAAAACTACTTTAAATACCATTAATTTTTAATCTTTAAAATTAATTTTTATTTAATAATTTTCTTCTTAAAATTGATATTCACTGTGAATTAATAAAAAAGAAACTATTATGACAAATATAAAAGTGATTTTTAAGGTAATAGTTACAAAGATAATAAATTTAGTACATTCATATATACAGATGAACAAAGTGGAAAAAAAACTCTAATTTTTTGTGTGCAAATAATTATTCACAAAATTAATATTCCATTTATTAGTTAAGAGGTCTCTTCAACGCAGCATTTAAAATCGGAGTCTATTCATAAATTTAATTTAGTTTGACATTTTTTTATGAGAGCCCTCTTAAACAGTATTTAGAAATCGTAACACTTCTTCATTTCGCCATTTTTTCAACTTGATAAGGTTTGACCTAGCTTGGTTTTGTAACATTCACAAGATGGCAGAAGTTATGCTATGAAGTCAGAGTATTATATTTATATTGATGATAGACGTTAATTATAAATTAATTAACATAATAGACTGTGAAATATAAAAGCTTTATCTGAGTGTTAACCATGCTTATTATATCTGAAGTCAGATTTAAAGAAATATAAAAGTTATTATCATGTTTATTTATTTTCTTTATATTAGTTTTATTTTAAAATAGAAAAAATATTTGCTATCTACCTTCATTTCATGGCAGAAAAGCAAATTTCAAAATTGCATAAAAAAAATCGGGATATGTATTTCATATTTATTTTATCAATCATTTTATCATGAAAACCAAAGTTAACGATATTGACTAAAACACATCAAAAACATGTTTTGGTTCAATTTGATGGCAACATTTTTTTTTTCTTAGGCTAAACTATATTTTTCCCATCTTCGAAATGAAGATTGACATATTGTCACATCAAATTTCCAACATTGGATGTAAATACAAGCTTCGTTGAGTGTGAGCATATATAATAACATTTGGATTAAATTTAATATAACACATTCTTCCATCTACATGGTTGTTGTTTTAATCTTCGCGAAAGGTGGATACAACAATAGTTGCATTCATAATTATCTTCATATGTACTAATTTTTTTAGGTGCTGGTTATATAAGTTTAATGTAATACAAATATCAATTTTTTATTACTATAATATATTATTTGTTTGAAGTAAATAAGGAACTTCTAGCATCATTCGGTGATATAATAATAGGATATAACAAATAACTGTCAATAATTGTCAATAATATTCGTATTGAAAATTAATTATTGCAAGAATTTTAAACAATTTATAGTTTATTTATTAAAAATGTATTTATTCAGGGCTTATAGAGAGCAAAATAAATATTTTCCCCTGTCATCAAGTAGTTAGTAATCTATGTTTGTGTTTTAAATTTTTTTGTTGTCCAATAAGTAAATAAGTTGAAGATATAAAAATTCATACACCTTAGGTTTTCCTTCATCCACTAATAATTCAAGCATATACATTGTTTGTCTAATGGAATCTCTAAAACATCAAGAATGTCTATATATAAGACATCATTATTTTTGTAAAAAAATAGTGGTGTTCCATGACATTGCAAAAATTGTTCCTGTATCCACAATAATCTTTGTAGAGTTTATACCATCTTCATACATATATGTTTCTAAAAGAAATAAAAAAATTCAATATCACAAATTATATCATCCAATTAATTGTTTATGGTGAAATCAACAACCTTCTCGATTTGTTAAGTACTTGATAAATCTAACAACTCTTCATGTCATATTCATATTGTATAATTTCTAAAAAAATCATCATATTAAAGAAAATCATTAATTTATTTACCATGTAATCATCTTCCATTTAAACTGTTTATACAAAGACAAATAAATTTCCTATCATTATCATTACTAACAACATTATATTACGTAGATTGTAGACAAAATTTCACTCCTCTTTCACACTGATTAGTTGTGCATGTTGAATAAATTCAACTTTGATTTATATACATTTAAATTTGTCATATGCATGTAAATTTTTTATTTTTTTTATTAAAGGTGTAACCTTATCCAATTTAGGAAGATTTATTTTTATAGTAATTAGTACATAAATTTACTTTTTAATTAAAGGTGTAACCTAATCAATTTAGGAAGATTTATTTTTTTATAGTAATTACTACATAAATTTTAATGAATATTTCTTATATTTCACAAAATTTTGAAACCATTTACATTGATATTTAGGTGACTGAAAATGAAAGTGATGACATCAAAGTACAAAAAGCTCACGTTTAGTTGTGTGAAAAGGTAATAGTTTGAATATTTTATTTAACAATGTTTTATTTTCTTTTTCTAGTTAGGGAATAGATCTGAATCCGAATATTCAAAGTTGTGTTTAATGAGTTGATGTTTTTATTGAGGCAAAGTAGTAGTTAAAACAAATGATCCATTTTTGTTTCTTGCGATCTCTTGGCACCGCTTTCACACATTGGAAGTAGTTAGCAGAAATGAAAAAAAGTGGAAGAAAAATGATGAGAGAAGAGTTTTGGTGTGTATATCACTTGCGGTATTGTCTTACTTTTACTTAATACTCTTACCATCCTCAAGAGGTTTGAGTCAGTGAGTGGAGTATCTCACGCTTCCATCTCAAGCAAAGTTGGTCGATGAGGTGGCGCTTTCTGATCGAGACCCGGCACGTGCCTCATCCCTCATGCACACGTGTTCATTTTGAACAAAACTTGTGACAACAATTCAAGCAAGAAGTAACAGAGAAAGAAATTGATTTGAATAATCCACACAATTTTGTTCATCAATAAATAAAAGATAAATTGAGATAGTGGGGTTTGAGGACTTTTGGCAACTTTGGAGTTTAGAGTGGTTGATTTGTGTATATAAATAAGTAGGTGGTGGTGTTCTTTCCTAACTTAACTCCCTTAAACTCTCTCTCTCTCTCTCTCAACTAGTGACACTCTCAATTTGCACCTCAGGTGTTTGGGAATTGTTATTCATATCTTGGCTTTGTAGCATTTCCCTTTTGGTATAAAATGGGAAGACAGCCATGTTGTGATAAAGTTGGGTTGAAGAAGGGGCCATGGACTGCTGAGGAGGATAAGAAGCTCATCAGCTTCATCCTCACCAATGGCCAATACTGCTGGAGAGCTGTCCCTAAGCTTGCAGGTCTCCTCTCATTGTTCCTATTGGTTAGAGCATTTCTTAAATAGTGATATTGTCATGGGGATTTAGTCCTTAATTTGCAGCCATTCAATTCCTTAATGAATATCTTTTAAGCGGGAAGCTGAAATCCAAGTTTTTCATGCCTCTGCTCTTTTGTTTTTAAATGGGTTCATCAATGTTTTTGCATTATGGTCAATTGGTTTTTGGTCTTTCTTCCTTGTTCCTCTGTTCACTCAAAATTGGCATATTCATTTCACCCTCCAGAACTACTCTTCAAAACATGTTTAGGCTTTTTAACTGCAAGAATACATTAAATGTTTGAATTTGAATGTGTTTCTTGTGCTGTTTCGTTAGAGGAGAGGAGGGTCATACATTTTCCCCTTGTTTTCATGTTAGTTTTGTAATTTGGAACACAAATGGTAGGCAGAAAGAATCACTTTGCTGAAATTAAGACTAACAATTGGGGTGTGACTCCATGCAGGACTGTTAAGGTGTGGGAAGAGTTGCAGACTGAGGTGGACAAATTACCTTAGACCAGACTTAAAGAGAGGTCTTCTTTCAGAATACGAAGAGAAAATGGTGATTGATCTTCATGCTCAACTTGGCAATAGGTTATTTCCTCTCCCACCATTTTCCTCTGTTTACCTTTTCTGCATGTATATTTTTTTTCTTACTAATGATTAAACAAAATGATTGCTAAGCTCTTCTGAAATATTAGAGTATGGTTATCCAGGGAAATGATTAAAAGCATCCAAAGATATCTTAAGTATCACCAAACGCACCAACCAAATTGAATTTATTATTCTATAGCACATACACCTCAAGTTGTAATTTCTTTATTCATCTTAGGCAAAAGACGTGGCCCCATAATGGGTCGCACCAGCTAGGGGAAGGAGGCGTACAAAAATTGTAGACCAAGCTCTATCCTTTTTCTTTTTTTCAGGATTGAAAAAGTAAAAAGGAACTGCTCATGATTGCAGTTAAAATTGACTAAAACTGGGTCTGATTGACGTAGAAAAGTAAATAGGGCGAAATTTGTCCTGTGGGAAAAAATTTCTGATTTCGTAACTTGCATGGCATTTGGAACATTTTAGTGGCCATAAAGTCATTCTTCCTTTCAAGTGATCTCAGTGTGGACCTTATGTTAATGATGGAATCTTTCTTTCGCGTGTTTTCTTTTATCATAAGAACACATATTTATATATACTATTTTATTAATTTGTCATTTTTTCTTTTCAGATGGTCCAAGATTGCTTCTCATCTCCCTGGAAGAACTGATAATGAGATTAAAAACCATTGGAACACCCACATAAAGAAAAAACTCAAGAAAATGGGCATTGATCCCATCACACACAAACCACTCCCTAATGCAACTGAACAAACCCAAAATCAACCCAATCAACAACAACTACACCAACCACTAGAAGAAGAGCAAAACCAACAACCTCTGCAAGTTGACTTTGACCCCAAGGTTGACCCTAGTAAGGAGCCAGAGATTTCACTGGAGTCATCAACCACCAGTACTGAAGCCAGAGGGGAAGACCAAATCATAGCAACACCCCAATTTGACACAATGGAGCTTAACCAGCTAGTGAATAATGGGTTCTGCACAGATGAAGTTCCAATAATTGAACCTAATGAGATTCTAATGCCTTGTGCTCCTTCCTCTTCATCCACCTCTTCATCTTCTTCTTCAAATTCAACCAACATCCTTCAAGACCTGCAGCTACCTGATTTTGAATGGTGTTGTGATTACAGTGATAGTAGTCTTATTATTAACAATAACAACCATGAAGACAAGAACATCAACAATAGCGCTATGGCCTTGTGGGATGATGATGACTTCATTTCCAAACTTAATTGGCTGATTAACGAAGATGATGATTCTGATGGAAACCAAGTGTTTGATGGCTCTCTCACTCAGTTCTCAAGAATGGTCACGGACTCAGAATCTTGGGCATTTGGCTTGTTTTGATTTAAAATTTTCTACCCTTTCCTTTTGCCTTGTTTTCAATCTCATTCTAAGTTTTTAATTAAGAAGAATAAACAGATAACCATTAGGAAGAACACACCTCTTGTTAGCATTACCAACTTCCCCTGACTTCTCACTTTTTCATGTACAAATACATATATCCATGTGCAATATGATAATGGAAATAAGTTCCTTTATTTTATTTTTTTTAATTTAATGAAAGTGCACTGAGTTAAAACTGTTTTACAATGTTATTAATTATAAATTATTCTGGTTTTGCTTTTCTGAAGTAAAAATGATGTATTATTGTTTATAATGTAAAGAGTTTTGCACTTTTTCTTACATGTATTATTTATTCTTGTCTTTTTATTAGCAGCACTTTCTGTTTATTTCTTTTATAATAAGACACAAATCTGGAATATGAAAATTCTTGCCACTCATCCTTGTGGCATGGGTGGAAGCATGTTGATTTGTTGTTCTGTTCGGTCGCACTCACTTTTAATTTTATTTTTTTAGTACAACTGATGTTGATGTGGCCTTATATATACTGCAACTTCCAAATTCCTTGTCTTTCCATAAATTATATATATATATATATAAAATGTATTACCTACACCATTTGGAGACACCCTATTAAATATCTTATATATTTAAAAATAATTATTTATTTTGTTATAAGAGACAAAACTAAAAAACTAGCCGATTTTACTTTCAATATTGTTATATTATATAATCCCGGTAAGATATAGAACTTAATGGTTCAACTCTTTATAGTATATTATTATGTTATGAAAAATTAATATAATCTAATATGATAAAAATATCAATAATTAAACGATATTATCATAATTCATATCAATAATTTTATTTATTTTGTATTTATTATTTTTGTTTATTTACTTACAGATTTGGACGTCAAAAAGGTTATTATTTGTAAATGAATTTCTATTCAATTTATATTAAATCTTCATTTCAATAAACACATTAGCTCAAACTTAAAAGAATTAGAGATAATCTATTATAAAGAACTTAACCCAAATTATTCAATCCCCAATTAGAGTATTTAGTGTTCAGAGGAGGATTTAACAAAATTTTCTTTACCATCAGTCAAAAATCAACATGCTAGAAATCATCTTATCAATCACCTATGAATATTGTAATTATGAATTTTTTTCTTTTATTTTTTGTCGATTGATTAATATATATTGGACTATAATAGGTTATAATTGTTATCTCATATAATATTATAATAACACTAATATTATCAATATATTCCATTAATTTATCAATATGTAATATTTTATGCATGATAATGATTAATTGATACTTTGACTTCATTAAATTTTATCATAACATTTTTAGAATATGCAACTTGAATCAATGTGCATCCTTCTTAGAATAACTTACCATTTTACTAGATTCGACGTAACTTGATAAATGTGAGAAATTACTTAAAATTTGATAATTATATCTTAATTATTGTACTTTTATGTTGTCAAGTCATAGATGAGTTTCAGTTTTTTCATTATTTATTAAAATTGTATATTTTAGGAAGAATTATTCTTTTTATTTATGTATTTACTATGAGAATAATTACAAATATACAATATAATATTATTTTATTTTATCTTTTGTTGTGGTGCTCTAAATGTATTCATTTTAAAATCATATATTTAATATGAGTAAACTGGTTACCACCGTAGCTTTATATTTTTCTTATGAATATTATAAGTGTAAAATTAATGGGTTTGAGAAAGATATGAAATATGGTTCACCCATTATTTTTCTGGGTAAAGAACGTAGCTATCACCTATCATTTCGCGTCACGTTTAAATATCGTAACGAGACAGTATTTGACTTTAGGAAAGAAATTGGAAATTTCAGATCACACAAAAGCTATAAAAAAAAAAGTGAAAAACTTAAAATATCTAATATTCTCTCTTAAATTCTCATCCAATCAAATAATCCATTTTATACCTATATATTTACGCAATATACATTATGGGTAATTTTTATAACAAAAAATAGCTTCATGTTTTACACGTTTAATTTTGTCCGGAGTTCAATATTTGTTAGAATTTAATTTAATATAATATAATAAATAGATCAAAAGTGTTTTCACATATAAAATGTAGTATTTCTGATTTCTATACTTGACATTTTTTAAATTTAGTTTTTATCACTATAAATAATTGTTGTCACCATAAAAATGTCCTGTATTATTAAACAAAAAAATGTTGTGTGTTACAATTGTTTTCATATATATCTAATATGTTAGTATAGACATTAATAATATAATGCCTGAAGTTAATATTTATGTATTAATAATATGCCAATGTTAATTTTTTTATCAATAGCTTGTTCTTGAATAGGGAATAAAAACACAACTAAAATCCTCATGGAAAAACAACAAAAGTAGTTGTCAAGTAACAATGAAACATAAGAAAAAAAACATCTATTGAAATTATTTGTATGGACAGAATGAAGTTGACGATCGAAGACTTATATAGTTTTTCTTTCTGAGTATGATTTTAGACCTTATACAATACCACATAATTTGAGTGACTAAGTTATGGCAGCCACAATTTTGATTTATATTTGGCATGAATAATATTCCTAAAACCATAGTTATTTTCTTATAAGTTTGATCCTCCAAGTTCTGATGAGGTTGATACAACCAAGGTAGTGGAATAGAGAAAAAGACACATACTGTTACTATCCATGAGTTAGCTTCCACACCCACTTTATTTGTCTGTTACTTCAATATAATATATAGTTAGCATATTTTCAAAATAGAGGATATTAATCTTTTTAAATTAGGAACTATGGGTTAAATTGATTTTTAATTAAAAAAAATAATTGTATTCTTTTCGTTTTCTATAGCATACATAATTTTGTGGATTTTATCCTAATGTTTGTGTACTATTTATTGTTATTGAGATAATATTGGTTTAAATTATTAAATATATTTTTTATAAGTAATAAAAAATGAATAAATATGAACCACTTTAGGGTGATTCAACCTTATACATGAACTCAATCATAACTCTCCCTCACTAGACTTACTTCCATGTTTGCCTATACAAAACTCTCATAGCTAACCCAGATGAAGATATATGGGGAAAACAATCATACAACTTAAATGAATACATCATGAGATCATCCTCGTACAAACCAACGGATCTATGCACCAATCAAAAAAGGAAAAATTCATGGACTGTGACTTAGATGTAATCCATGACCAAACCTTTAATTGAACCAAAATAAAAGCTTTAAGTACATATACTACTCTTCTTTAAAGATTATCTTGTTTCTATGCTTTCATCTTTAGATATTTTACCTGTGAAATTAAGCTTTTGAAAACTGTTAATAAGAATTCTTAATCATCTTTCTATTATGTACAATCATCAAATTCACTGACTCCTTATTAATTTTGTTTAGTCTGTATAATTCTATTTGTTGATTGAATTTAACGTAATTAAAATATTAAAAATAGAATGATACATTTTTTATGAATACAAATTTATCAATAATTGGTAATGTTCTTAAAAAAAATACATGTAATAAATATATTTAAATTGATTTTCTATTTTTTTTCTATTTAATTGCTTCTTACCTTATTTAATATTGAAGAAACGATATAGATAATGTAATTTGAAGTTATCTATATTCTCCAATCAAAATAGATAAAAAAAATTATCTGATGACTTTCCAATATTTATTATTTTTAGTTCATTTTTAATTAATTAAAAACATTTATAAAATGAAAATGCAACAGATAAATTAGAAAATAATCTTATAAAAACCAACAAACAAATTACTGCTATAAGATGATATAATACAATATTTATTTCATGTTGGTCAATTATTTGAGATGTAACACAAACTATTGAGTTGTCTTCATTCAACTTTTCCTATAGTGAGGTTCATGACAATAGTTTCTCTTTTAAAAAAAGTGAGACAATAATGTAAGGAAACCAAATTACAAAAGAAAGACAAGGTAGCGACGAGGACATTATACCAAACAATGACAGATGAAAAATAAACTAATTAAGTATTAAAACCAAAAAATATTATAATCACACATTACATACCAACTGTGACTTCAAAGCCACCATTACTCTCTCAGCCAGCTAATTAGTTCAAAGTAATTTTAATTTGAAGTTAACGGTCAACCATAAATTTTAATAAAAAAAATAAAAAAATATATATTATATATAGTGAATGTTATATTTGAAATTTTGGATCTGTTTTGATATTTGTTCTTACGGACAATTTATCGATATATTTGTCATCATATAGTAGATATCAGACATTTGGTTTGTTACTCTCTTATGTAGGAAGAGTGGTATCATTATAAAGTATAATTTTTGTGCATCTAATCCAATTAATCCAACTTATATCTATATTTACATTATGTGTGTTATAAGACTAGAATTAAGTGTGATCATATTTCATTTAGGAATATTCACATTTTTATAGTTAATATGTAAATATTAATCAACATCTCCTATATTTCACAAAATTTTGGCAACATTTTATGTTAATCTTAGATGACACAAAATGAAAATGATAACATGAAATCAACCATAATCAAATATGTACTCAAAGATAAAAATAAATAAAAAATATAATGAAATATTCAAATACATATTAAAACATACATACTAACAAACTATTATAAATGTTAACTCAACAATTTAATATTCATTACAATTATTTCAATAGTACCTCTTCTTGATTTTATATAATATAAAACAAATCACATTCTCACTAACATTTCACAATACAAAATTAACATATAATTTTCTCTAGGAATTGAATCAAATTCTACAAAAAATATTTATTTATAAAAAAATTTCATGATAAATATCATTATGCTACTTAACAATTTGCTTATTGTAATACAAAATTAACATATAATTTTTTCTAGGAATTGAATCAAATTCTAAAAAAAAAATATTATTTATAAAAAACTTTTATGATAAACATCATTATATGCTGCTTAACAATTTGCTTATTGTACATGAAGCAAACCATGCATATACAAAACTAAGGTGGAATCATACAAAACTAACGTTGGATCATGTTATAAGTCTTTTAAAAGATAGACTATTGAAAACAACTTTTAGACCTTATTAATTGTAATATTGTAAAATGTTCAATGAGAATTGTTATTTCCATTTATACACCCTAATGTTTTGTAGACCCATTTTCTTACAAACTAAACTGCTAATATTTTCTATACATTTTTCTTACTGAATACATCACACCACATGTTTTCTACATCCATTATTATTACATTTCACTCCTATAGTCACTTATCAATTCTCTAATAATAACATCAATAATTATAATAAACTTTTTTAGAACTCACTAATATCAACAATTCTATAAACTAATTTTCAACCAAACCAATATTAATTCAATCACACTTAATAATAGATCAAAACAATATTCAATCACATCAATAATCAGTAAAACCATTTTTTTTTTTTTTTTTTAACCAACTTACCTTCTACGTTAGAAGAAAGAATATGAAACACAAACAGTTGGATGACAGAGAACTAAGTTGCAAAAAGTGGGGTACTGAAATAGAGAACACCAACAAAGAACAAAACAAGGATAACAAATACATCATAAATGTATATTTTTATACTTATTATATATATACATATTTATTTTAATAATAGTTATATATATATATATCACTAAAAAAAACCATTAAATAGTAAGCAAATTTAGAAATAAAAAATAATTAATCACTAAATTAAATACTAATTTAGAAATTAAAAGTTTATTTTTATTTAAAGTGATTTTTATTATTAATAAAAAATTATAAAATAATTTTTAAATTTATATTTAAATTAACTATTTTAGAAATTAATATTTTAGATTATAAATTAATTTTTAAAAATCTATTAGAGACTAATTTAAAATATAAAATAATAAGTAGTTAAAATCTTGGTAACTAATAATTAGATATCAATTTATAAATTATTTTTTAAATTTTTATTAATAATATAAATTACTTTAGAAACTAATATTTTTTTTAGTTTATAAAATATTTTATAATCTAATTATATAATAATTAATTATTTTAATATTTAAAATTAATTTTTATTTAGTGGTTTTTTTATTATATATATATGTTGGAGATCCCACATCGACTAGAGATTAGAGTCTTTCATTGTATATAAATGGGTGTAAACCTCATCTTATTGAGCCGGTTTTATGGGATTGAGTTAGGTTTAAAATCCACTTCGTAGTTTGTGCGTGAGACTATATATTTTGGGTGGTCCGATAATATATTATTGAATTTATAGCATTTCTTGTACATTCCTATCTTTTCACCCTCTTTTTTAATATGTTAGGCATTTCACAAAATTAATAAACTATGAATGGTTGTAACAAGAGTAAATGAACGTATAAAAACTGAATAAGAACTCTTATAACGTGACATGCACAACAAACTTATTGTGTGGATTATGATTAGGATATAGTTTAACTATTCACGTCTCTTAGTATATTGAAGTGACATTTTTTAAAATGTAAAAAAAAAAAGTAAGACAGTATATATAATATAATAATTTATATATATAATATAATATAATAATTTATATATATAATATAATATAATAATTTATATATATATATATATATATATATATATATATATATATATTTTTTTATGTAAAGTGTATTCTTTTTTTATATTTAAATCAGTCTTAAAAGAGTTTTTTTTTTTTTGATCATTTATTT
>Ga0123342_1007923_pt1 | contig 13741 bp, 7 predicted proteins | sample Turbeawhitnodule_FD_89960 | JGI IMG/M metagenome (GOLD analysis project Ga0123342, IMG submission 89960) | Root nodule microbial communities of legume samples collected from Mexico - Turtle bean Mexico white nodule | ecosystem: Host-associated > Plants > Roots > Nodule | place: Mexico: Nepantla...
GCGTGACTAATTTTACCCTTTGGGATTGAAGTGATATCTTATATTAAAATATTCAGTTCTTGATTGATTATTGGTATTGCCATTTTACTTAAAATTTTCCGTGACAAATTGATAATCTTAAATCTGACTGGAAAGTATTTTTAGGGTTCTGACCTAAATAACAATACTTAACATATTTGAGTGGTGCTAGGAATAGACTTGAAATGCTAATTGCTATTAAACGTCTGAGCTTCGTTCTAAGTTGTTCTCATAATTATGCGAGGGATAGATAGTTAGGGAACATTCTCAAGGACTTTATATGCAAGGAATCGATATAAATGATTTTTATATGACCATCAATTTCAATCAAAGAACTTAGTATTGACATGCTAATCAAAATACATGAGAGTGAGAGAGAGGAAACCTAATCCCTATTTTTCCAACTTGAAACAACCAATTCTTTGTCTGTTTTCTTATTGATCATCGCCAACGCAACCACTTTCAACACACTTTTAATTGTTTTGTTCTATATTTAGTGATTATTGTACTTGATAATTCATTGTTCCTTGTGGGATCGATATCCGTCCTCAGAACAATTATTACTTCTAACAAAGCGGTGCACTTGCTGTAAAGTTTTTCGTCCTCTTCCTGTTAGATGAGAGTTTCCTTCACCAGACTGAGTTAAAATTAACACTGATGGGGCTGCTAGAGGATATCTTGGTCTAGCTACTTGTGGAGATATTTTTCGTGGGAGTATTGAGAATTTATTGGAGCTTTATCTGTGTTTCTTGAAATTCAGACTGCTCTGATTGCTTAGTTTTATGGGGTTATACATGTTATGGAGGAAGCTCAAAAGATGGGGCTTACTAATGTCTGGCTAGAATGTGATTCTGCTTTGTTTTGTGCTACGTTTACTGCTAGGACTAATGCTTCGTAATCGATGGAATACTTGTCTTAATTACTGTGGGAAAATTAGGTTTATGGTTACTCATATTTTTCCGTAAAGGAAATGCGTGTGTTGATAAGTTGAATAATTTAGAATTTATTCATAGAGAATCTTTTCATTGGTATAATAGGCTACCATCTAGTGTGTTCTTAGGATTCTTTATGAATAGATATAGTCTACCATCTAGTGTGTTCTTAGGATTCTTTATGAATAGATATAGTCTACCTATGTATCATTTTTGTTAACATATGAGTTTTGGTTTAGTCCCCCATATTTTTGTATTTTCTTTATTTTTCTTTTTTAATAATATTTTTTTTTTATGTGATGACAAATGATTGTTGTTACTTGAAGTGTCAACATAACTGATATGTCAAGTTACATAGTGATGCCTAATATGAAAATTTTTATTTTGTTAAAAAAATACAAAAAAAAAGTACAACTTTGATTCATGACGGACGATCTGATAGAATGTTCATCTAGATGGTATGATGAACTAATTAAACATGTAACATATTTTATTTAAAAATTAATTATAAAAAATGAAATCTTTATAATATATATGCTTGCTAAAACCATATTTAATCAAAGTAAAATAATATCGGAAAACAAAATATTTAATTTGCAAATTTTTGAACAAAAAGATATTTATAATATTTTTTTAAAAAAATATATTGATTATCTCTTTTAGAATTATGTATCTTAAACCTATTTTATAAGCTCTGATATGTTGTGAATGTCTCTAATTTTTTTAAAATAGAAATGAATTGAATAATTAAATATCTCAACTACTTAGTTTTTAGTATCACATATGATGTGAAACAGAAGAAAAAAATTCTGATTATGTTTTAATTTGTTTGTACTAATTCATATTGTAAATACTTTCAAATTAGTTTCTTAAACATGTTCAAACCAAAAATAAATTAAAAGATTGCAAATCCAAACTTTTTGTTTAGAGAGTCTATCACCAAAAAGATGAAGATACGAAGATATTGCAAAATCTAAAATTAACCAATTCAAGTATCAAATGATATATTTGGAAAGCTATATAAAAATATTGAAGGTGAAGAACGAAAAAAGACAAGTCAAGCAATTTAAGTTATTCAAGTGATCTTATTGAAAATACAAGAGTCACAATGAGCATCTAGTCAAATTGTTAAAGCGTCAAATCTTTTTAATTGAGTGTTAAACAACTGTAATTCTTCACATTATGAAGTTATATTCTTGTGAGCTTTATTTATGCAATCTTTAAGTTAATCTCAGAAATAAAAAAGTTATAACATGTGAAAATGTGTGAATATTTATTGTAATCAAACGTTTTAGTTAATGCTGGACAAATTTGATTATACGATTTATTAAACAATCTATCTTTATCGTTACGAAAAAAATTCAACCCCATTAAACCCATATGGAATCAGTTCCACCTACAAGTCACAAACATTGAGTTGATCTTGGAGAATAATCACATATAGATGTCTAAGATATCTAGATTGATGCAACTTTTACTTTATAGCTAGCATAGAAGGAAGAAGGTTTTGTTGTTTTCTTTTATTAAGTACAAAGTAGTGGGAGAGAGACACCTGTAATTTTCACCTCCTAGTGGAAATGTTTCGTGAACTCAAAACTTCTGGAATTTAATTGTAGAAACATTGATTGATTTCCACATTTCAGGAATTAAATTTTGGATGTTTAAATTTTTTACATAATTTTAAAAAAAATCCCATTCATTCTATTATTATACCAAGTAAAATACTTGTCAAAAAGTGTTTGTAAAGAAATGATAGGCATTACGAGTGTAATCGATTCCGTCTATGTAAAAGAAAAAAGGGATATTTTGGTAATTTAATTTTTTATATAATTATTTTTGCAATTTATTTTTATTAAATTTTATTAAATACTTTCATTTATAATTTAATGAAATATCTCAAAATTCATTATTTTAGTAAAAAAAAATAGTTGTCATTTATTTGTTTTTGAAAATAATTCTAAAACTTAAATAGAACATTGAAAAAACAAATAAACTGAATATCAAGACAGCTAAATTCTGTGATTGGATTGAATTCAGATTCCCGATGCAATTTTTTAAACCGATAAACCAGATTTAAATGTACAGTTTATTTTATTTATAAAATTGTCACCCTCTTATATATGTATACATATATAAATTAAAATAATTAAGTGTTTCTATAAAGTTTAAATGAGTAATAATAGATAAAAATAATTAAAAGTAATAAAAAAATGTATTGAAATATAAGAGGTAATAATAGAAGCATTATATAGGTTACAAGTTAGAAATTAGCTAAACTAGCCGATAGTTTATAATAAATTAAAAACTTTTAAAATAAGTTCATTTAAAATATTTACGGAGAACTTAGGTTAGTCAAATTAGTTTATAAATTCATAACTAATTTATTAGTCTTATCAAACATATTCTTAATTTAAAACAAATGTGATAAATTTAAAAATAATTATATTTTAAATTTAAAGATATGAAAATAAAATAAATCTAAAAGTAAGAATTAGGTACATATATTGTTGAATTTATGTAGGAATATACATATGTTCTTGTCTTTTATATTGTGAAAGAAAAAAAATGATGAGATTTTTTATCCCTCCATAGGGTCAGCCCAATTTCTGCAAACTTGACCGCATATCCATATGTTGGCTGCTTCTTACTGCACCTCCATATATTATTGCGACACTGTGAAAATATTTTTTGTTTTTCAATAAAAAAATAAATTAATCTTTAAAATCTCGAATACCCTTTTACCATCTTTCTTCTTCCATTTTATCTCATCCCCAAACCTCCAAAAGATATTTTCAAATCTAGAAGTGTTTTTCGAATTTATAAAATCTGAAAATAATTTTTTAAAAAATATATATTCTGAATTATATAATCCACAATTTTTTTCTAAATTTAAAATTAATTTATAGATTATATAATTCAAATATATGAAAATAACTTCAAGTTTATATAATCTGAAATATATTTAAAAATAATTATTTTTTAAATTATATAATCCAAAAGTCTTTTCTAAATTTAAAATTAATTTATAGATTATATAATTCAGATATATGAAAATAACTTCAAATTTATATAATGTGAAATATATTTAAAAATAATAATTTTTTAAATTATATAATCCAAAAATCTTTTTTAAATTTAAAATTAATTTATGGATTATATAATTCAGATATATTTTATATTACATGAAAGTTAATTTTATATTAAGAAAAACTTCCAAATGTAATTTAGAAACTAATCCTAAATCTGAAAAATACTTTCAAATTATATAATTAGAAAGTTAATCCTTAATTTAAAAAATAATTTCAAATTATATAAAAGAGAATATAAACTGCATTACACCATAAACTTCATATATTTTACCTTTTCTTTTTAAGAAGGACAATTTTGGAATAGGGTTGAACGTGCAGGAAGAAGCGGCCCCATATGTTCCGGGAGCTGCTGTCGATCAACTTTTTGTTTCAACTTCCAAACAATTGCTACAATAATCATCACAACTTTTATAATTTTTGCTTATTTTTAAATAATTTCATTTATATTTTAAATAGATTATATTTTGCTTTTAGAAAAAAACTATTTTTTTTTATAAAACTATATGATTTTTTTTCTTTCATTTTATTTAACTAGAATCTACTATACTAACATATTTCAACATTAAAATTGTTTAATTACAAAAAATTACAACATTTAAATTATTTGCTCAATACTAATGACAAATACACGTAAACTAAATGGTATCAACATTTCAATTCTTAACAAATTCAATTATTTGTATTTGGGTTTTGGTTTTTGAAAAATATGTACTAAATATAAAAAGTTACATTCTTACATTTTTCATGAAAATATTCTTTTGAGAAACTTGGTCCAAAACCACCTCAGGGAAACATGATTTCTGTTCTAGAAAATATATTTTACCAACTTTAAATTTCTAAAAAAAACTAAATTCCTCTTTTATGAAACGTGTTCTCCAAGAAACAGTAAATCATTCTTGGGATGGTGGAAGCCATTGATTTGTTAACTTAACTTTCACAAGCTCTGAGATGTGAATTGCAAATATAGTATTTCTAAGGTGAGGAAGAATGTACAATTTAAAGATGGAATGAGCAAATTTTCAAACATCATCAGCATCACTCAATGCAGCACGAGCTTCATGAGCTGCCATGTAGAGGCTTCCATCAGGTCCCAATACCTTATACCTATTCAAATAATAAAGCATTTTCCATCAAAATCTGAACTAAGGAATTTTTTTTTGAAAAGTACACAGTTTAAATGCAGTTTCTTATGTGTTTTTAATGTTGCTCTTCAATCACAGTTGTAGAGTGTGCCTAAATATAGATTAACTAACTGGTTACCTTTCAAGGATAAACTTTCCCTCTTTGTACTTCTGAGTCTTCTCATGAGCAACCTCCTAAAATGAAATAAAGTAAAACATATTCACAACAAAAGTTTCCCAATACAATGGCGTTTTGATGAGCAAAAAGTAAATTGCAAAACATGAGCTTTAGAAACCAGTTCTTACATATTTCCATCCAACAATGGACCCACAAACAACACAGAATATGTCAACAACAGTGTGCAATCCGGTGATCATCATCCGTTCTTCTTTCTCACCAATTGTGACATTCACACTGTCATAACATGGATTAACAACATGTTATTTGAAGCATTCATATACAACAAACAACTTCTAATACTGATCTTAGTTTTTCAATTTTCATCCGGTGCAATTGCAGTATTGGTGCATTCAAGATTTGGAAACAAGTATAAGTTTTTGTCAAAAATGTCACAAATTCCACAACAAAGTAGCTTTCAATTTTTTATAGAGAGGAAATTTTATTGGCAGTAAAAGAGGGGGGTATGCTACTTGAGCCATAATTCATAAGTATATTGGCTATATGCATATTGGCACAAGAATCCTAAAGGAATAAAGGTTCTACATCCACACCAACAAATGCTTATGTTCATGTGGTAGTGAGGAAGTCCAATAACACTTACACTTTATCAAAAAGATAAGCTTTCCCATGCCTGCAATGGAAAGACTAAGAGAAGAAAAGTGGGGTTAGATTCTATACAAGTTCCAAATTTTAATCATACATTTAGTTTGCAAAATCCACTGTATAATCAAGGATTCAAATACATTTTGGCACCTGAATGCCTCCCGAAGCAACAAGCAATAAATCAACAAAACCTAAAGCGATTCTCTTTTCCCTTCAAGTTTACCTACAACGGTACCAGAGTAGTCTAAGACAAAGCCTTATGTATGACACTAGAGGACCACGGTAGTGGATAAAAGAAACTACATAGTGGCAACAAAGGGAAGTTGGAACAGCAACTATTCTAATCTTTCCCAAAACTTCTCTTAGCAAAATGATTTTGCAAAATGTATAACAGAATCAGGGAGAGAATAATCTTAATGCTCTAGAAGTTTCATGTGAAGGCATCATATACCAATGCTTAAATAGACTCAGATCAAAACATAGTTGGCAAATAAATCTTGATTTATGATATTTGAATTCATTGATAGAGGCAAAATCCATTGTTAAACAAGTTCAGATAGGGATGTTAAATGAAAAAATAAAGATTTTACCATGTTCCCTAGGACTAAGAGCAGGATCATTCAAATATAAATGCAGAGTTAAATTAGGAAATTCCATCAAAGGGTCAATTTTAGAAGTCTTTAAAGATATATAGTCTATTTGAAGAGGTCTTTCAAACATTTCATCCTCAAATTTGTACATTGTGGTTTTTGATTCATTTATTTATTGCCATACCTTGTATGAAAAATTACAAATAAAACTATATAATTCGTTTACATGGCTGTACCAATTACAATTGTCCTAAAAAGGAATACAACTATATCATCATTGAATCAAGATATTCATCTATGCAAGAAAATCTGTTCCATGCCATTACAGTTTCGAACTAACAAAATCCCACACTAAAATAGAAGAACTACTAAAGACTGATACTTTATCACTCTCTCTCCAAACACATTTATAATTAGTCCAAAATAGCACATCCTTCCACAGCTAACACAAGGATAATTTATCAACCCAACTGCATAGTATAACATTTCCATCCTCCACAACCAAAAAACAAAAGCCACTTTACATGAAATGAAACGGGACACCACATAAACATCAACACAAAAAAAAATAAAAATTAGGAACCCGCACAAAGTACATTTTAAGAATTTCCTTTCTAAGGTTTCCAAATACTAAAATATCTATATATGCTTCCAATTTCGAGATACTTGTTGATGTTCTACTTTTAACCATCAGCAGTACTTGTTCATTTACATGTGCCATTAACATTGTTTGACACAGACACTGTTCAGAAATGCCACTGTTTCATAAACCCACCAAGATAAAATATATTAATTGGGCGTGATAATCTCATCTGATATCTTCTATTCCCCACTTGAGTTTACCACACTATGTTCTTCCACTGGTCAACCAGTAGTAAGGAACAAACTACAAAAACCTTACATACATATCAACTAGTTATCTAGTAAAAACCCAAAATTCTAAAAAAAAATTGTACATTAGAAATCAAATTGAAGTTCAAGGAAAGGAAAAATAGGGAATAGCGATTTAAAAACCTTGGAGATAATGTCACCGTCAAGAGCAAAATGTGTTTGACAATGTTTGCAGCTATAGAAGTTTCCTTCCAGATTGATCAAGAATAGTCTTCCCATGTCTCTCTTTACAATCTATCAACTTGGGATCATCTACAAAACAGTTAACCCAAACACTCCTAAAATAACCACCCAGCAAAAGAAAAAATAAGAAACAAAAAGAACCCAGATAGTGTCAAGTCAGAAAATTCTTAAAAATTGAAAATTTAAATTGAAAGCATGCAATGTAACACCCAAAAGACAAAAAAAATAAAAAAAAATTAAGATAAAAAAAAAACATGATTGTGAATGAGAAAATGGGTTTTGATGGAAAGGTTACCAGAAAAGAGGAAGAGAAAGAGCAGAAAGGGTAGTGTGAAGGAGAGAAAAGTGGTAGTGGTGCTGCAATATAATGAATGTTTACAATCTGATAGGAAAGGGTTATGCTTAGGCTTTGAGAATGATGACACTAGTTAAAAACTTTGTGTGTGCCTTCTTTAAATGTCTGTGTGCATGTCACCTCAATAATTAATTCAAATATTTCATTTTAGAATGAATGAGTAGTGGTTCAACAGTGTAATAGAGTAGAGGAACAAATATCTCTCTATATTATGGAATATATATTATTGCATTGTCAGTTACTAAGGGAAATAGTTTTTACTTTTATTTTATTTTTCTTTCTTTAGCTACCTCTTTATCTTATTGTAAAAAAACCTCCTCATTTCATTATAATTTTTTTTCTTATAATTCATTTTGATTTTGATTTAGTGTTATTATATCATTGAAAGTAATTAACTTTTGTAACCATTGCTTTGAATATCTAAAATAAATTTTAATTAACAAAAATGTAGACATTTTATAATAATAATAATATCAAAATCAAATTGTGTGTTATTTAGATCATTTTTATACTTTTTATGCTAAAACATTTTTAAAGTTTAAAATATATGAATAGACTGGAAAGAGTAGATAAAACATTTAATATTTAATATTCAAAAAGTATAAATATTTAATAATGTTTTCTTTGTCTATAATAATTAATAATGACATTCTTTTAATGATTTTATCTTTGTAAACACAACAAACTTTTTAGTTCTATGATATATAATAAATTATCACAATGACAATTAATAATGTAGAGTATTTTTTTGTAACAGTCTTTTGTGTACATTTTTTACTTTTACCTTTATAGTAGCAACAAACTTTATTAATTTAGTAATATAATAGGTAAGAAACTATTATCTATGAAAAATAGAAAACTACAAAATAATTTTAATATTATAAAAGTTAATAAAAAATATTTATTTCAATCACTATTAATTAAGTACATATTTTTATAATTTCAATATTAAATTAAATAATATTTTTGTTATTTTAATAATTATTATTAACGAAAATATAAGCGCAATCACGCCTTTGTATTTACTATTAGGTTCTCTTATAATTTTTTTTATAATTTTGATTTTATTTATTATATAAAAAATTTAATTATAAAAAATTAAACATACTAAATACTTAAAATTTAATTTTATTTTAAAATATGATAAATTTATTTTTTTCATTCCTACTATTTTGTTAGATAATTTCTTCTTTTTTTTTCCCTATCCACTGTGTTTTAATTTATTCTTTTTATGTTTATTAAATTGATATTATTGGGAATTTTATATTAGAACTTAAGATTTATTTATTTTATAGAGTTTATTTTATATTGAAATTAATTAAAATTATTTCTAGTTAATATCGCTCATCAAAGTTATTTATATGACGTTATTGTTTGTAAAGTTTGTTCTTGACTTTTTTCTATTATAAGAAATTAATTAAATATAAACTAATTTTAAAGATAAAAAAATAATTAATTACTATATTAACTAAATTATATATTACTTTATAGAAAAAAAAATATTAATGGCTAAATATTAATAAAACTTATAAACTAATTTTTAAATTAATATCTAATTAGTTATGTAATAGATAAAATCATGGTAACTAATTAGATATCAATTTAAAAATTAGTTTATAAATTTTGATTAATAATAAAAATTATATTAGATATTAATAATTTTTTTTATAAATTAATATATAATTTAGTTAATAAAATAAATATTTATTTATTTTATTTTTAAAATTAATTTATATTTAATGATTTTGTTTTGGTAAACAAATTTTATGACTAAAAATGATAAGGAAAATCATTGTTAAGATTGGTTGAAAGATTTTCCATCAACAATAGCAAATAATGATAAATTATTGATGAAAAAAAATACTGTTGTCGTTAATAAAGAAAATAATCCTTACAAATATCGATTAAAAAATAATAATGACAAAAGTCAATAAAAAAATATATTGTTGCTATTTTTTGAAAATAATTTCCTCGAGGGACTAAACTCACATTTAAAATTTTAAGTGAAACATTTATAACATAAAAAAAAATGATATTGAAATGATGACACCTTAAGACCAAATCAATTATGTATGATCTTAGTTAAGAATAGAATAAAATTTAAATTCAATTATTCTTGTAAAGTTTTACAATTTAATTTGTGTTTACTCAAACAACATATTTTGTCTAAAATAATTTCAATTTTATTTGAAAGTGCATTAATTTTTTAAAGTTGTCTATCTAAACACATTATAAATTATTTACATATTTTTCACATATTCATCTATTAAACATTAACATTATAAATGATACCTCTAACCTACAAGCAGATTTTAATGTTGCATATATACACTTTTGTTAAAATTATTTAATTGTGTGTCAAGTACTAAACGGACTAAGTATTTCATGATGAAAGTAAATGGAGTTTTGAGGTTCCCAACAGAATTTTTATACCTATAAATAAGAAGTTAGAGAAAAGGATCTAGTATGAAAGTTTTATGAACAAATTAATTTGCATGAGACATAACTAAGATGTATCGGTAATTGAAGAAGTTCTTTTGATGACTCAATATAAAGAGGAAGGTGGCTCAATACATCTTCGTTTGTTTGACTTGCTGGAATGTCGAAGTGAAGCATCAAAGACTTAGAAGAATATCACAACAGTTGGATGTAGCTAAGTAGAAATGAAGTAGGATTGTTATACAATTGGTTCCTTTTCCACAGTTAGTGAGAGTACATAATACAAGCTAGATGTAATAGACCAAGTAATGAAGGATGCACAATTTTTTTCATAGAAAATGGATGGAGTATTGAAGATTATGATTTTTAGATGAGGACCATCCAAGGAAATCAAATGTTGTTGTAGATGCTTAAAGTCGTAAGATACAAGTGTCAACATTATGATTAAAGAGCTAAAGTTGATCGAGGATTTTAGGAGGCTAAATTTGGAGAATTTTGTGTCTTCAACTCAAATTAGTTGTAATATGTATGTTATGACTAATGAGTTTCTAGAAAAAATGAAAGAGAAGTAATTGGTGGATTCAAATTTGAAGAATATTTAAACCTATTAGATACAAATAAAACTAAAGACCTTTTTAGAAAAATGTTTAATGTTTTGTAGATGATTGGGTGAGCCTGGAGACCTCAGTTTGACAAAAGTGGTGAAGATGTGGCATTTGGTATTATAACTAATATTAAGAAAGCCCATGTTTGGATGGGCTATATTTATCCTTTCATAAGAATGAGGATGAATCCTTTAGCCTATGTTATTGGGTGGAATGAGGTAGTGGTGAATCTTGATCTTAGTTCTAAGTAGAAATTTCTAGTAATTGATGTTGCACTTACCTTTGATAAAGCAAAAATTATGTGCTTCGATGAGAAGAGTAACAATTTTTGTTTTATTGAGTTTGGTCGCCTTGCAAGCCATTTTTACAATCAATATTCCATTGTTGAAACATACAGTGAAATCTTGAGACACCACATGAGTGACAGTGAGGTGATTAACACGATTGCACATTTTGAATTTAAGAATATTATTGCGAGAAGAATAATAAAATAATCTATAGATATTGGCACGCACATCATATTCATTAGAAACTAAGGGTTGTCCTTCCAATAAACATGGAAATATTTTCATTTTGATTCAGTTGCACATATCTCAAAGTTCTATGGATTCATTTTCTTTGATATCTAATGTTGCATATATTAGTGCAAGCTTGGCTCAAATAACATGACCGTTATTTGATATTTGCTTACGAAGAGGTTGGTGTGAGATATCTTTGTTCATTTTGAAATATGGCAAAGTTGTGGATTGTAAAGTTTGGTCACATCAATATCCTCTTAGGAAATTTGACAAGGACCTTTATCCAGAAATATGGAAAAATCTTGAAAAAATGTGGGTTTGGCCTAGATCACCTATTTGAGACAGAGGAAAAATACACCGGGACATTAATTCGATATGCACCAAGAGGAAGGTTGGTCAAACAAAGGGTATTTTCCATCACTTCAGTTATCAGCAACTGCGAGTCCAATTTCCATAATTGTGCTAAAGGTTGAAAGCATTTTTGATTGAAAATTAAATTGGTGTTTAAAAAGGTTTCTTAACGTTGGTGTTTACAAAGAACGCTCACAAATGCACACAATTGAACTTTGGAAGAAATCAATTTATTTAAAATACTTCAAAGCTAAAATACTAATATCCATGATCCTTTCACATAACTGAAACAAGGATTGTATCCTAAAAATAAGCAAAGAAATCAGATACATGATCAAAGAAATAACTAACTCCTAGAATCAAGTGGCACTACTTTGAATAAGTTAAACATTATCAAAAAAACTGAAAAAGAATAAGTAACAACATTTAAACACGTGACTTAACACTCCTCCTTGTTTAGATGCTGCAAACTCCAAGTTTCTTCCTAAAGCTTTCAAACTTACTAAGTGACAATGGTTTGGTGAGGATATCTGCAACTTGATTTTCAGTTGTACAGTAACAAAGAGACACATCACCATTCTTCTGCACTTCTCTTACAAGAAATAACTTGATATTAAAGTGCTTAGTTTTGCCATGAAAAATTGGATTGTTAGAGATTGCAATAGCAACTTGGTTATCAACAAGAATCTTTGTGCTTTGCTTATGCTCCAAATTTAGATAAGTCAGGATCTTACTTAACCAGAGAGTTTGATTCACAGTAGTCGATGCAACAACAAACTCTGCCTCAGCAATGGATTGAGCTACTGTTTCTTGCTTCTTTGAGCTTCATGAAAACATCCCTGATTCAAGGCTAAAACAATATACAAATGTGTTAAAATTGTAGGCCTTAAACAAGAGGGGGTGAATTGTTTATGAAATATTTTCACAAATGTTGAAGGTAGATTGAAAGCCAATGAGAAATCAATGAAGGAGAAATCAGTTTTGCCAAAAACAAATCTATTTAATATGATTTCAGAAAATCAATCGGTTGTTTTTGCAAAACAATTGGTTGTTTTTATTAGCAATTATTAAGATCAAAGAAGAACAAATTTAAATGAGATAAGGGATAGAAAGATCAACACAAAAAGTTTTATACTGGTTCACTCTTTATCAAGAGCTACATCCAATTCTCAGAAACCTCTAAGAATTCCACTAAGCAATCAAACACCTTGATTACACAACACACACCAAAGTGGTGATCTTGAACCCTTCAAGAACACACACCACATTTGACAAACAACACCACAAATCTCGAACAACCTCTGGATTTGCACAACACCAGTTCTTACAGAAATATAATAGTCAAGAGAGAAAAGGAATGATAACACTTGGTACAATCATAGATTGAACAGAAAGAGTACAACACAATCCTATTCCACTCTTAGAAAGAATCCAAAGCTTGAAGTAATCTTGGAAAAACTGATTTGGAAGATATAATCTAAATCACTAACAACAGGAGCGTAAAACTGATTATTTAAACTCCAATAAGTTATTAAAAACATTTAATGCAAGAGCGAAATCAGTTTTAAAACAATTAAAATAGATTAAAACAGTTTAACTAAATTTTGTTAAGGATTTTCAAAATCAATCGATTGAAAATATGAAACAATCAGTTAAATTGGCTTGACAACAAGGTCAACCAATTTCAAGCCTTTTCAAAAACACTAAGTGTAAAACAACTGGTTGAAACGACAGTTCAACAGGTTGATTTTCCACTTTCTTTAGAAAACATATATTTTTCAAGAGAACTTGAATCAAGCAACCTTGGATCATAACTATGAGTGGATTAACAAATTCAAACTACACAAAACACACACACAAGCAGC
>Ga0123342_1007924_pt1 | contig 13741 bp, 8 predicted proteins | sample Turbeawhitnodule_FD_89960 | JGI IMG/M metagenome (GOLD analysis project Ga0123342, IMG submission 89960) | Root nodule microbial communities of legume samples collected from Mexico - Turtle bean Mexico white nodule | ecosystem: Host-associated > Plants > Roots > Nodule | place: Mexico: Nepantla...
TGATCTCTATGCGAGCCATGAAACCTCTTCGTTCTGGTATTAATGTCAGCACTAATGCTGGTTCTAATGCCAGAACATCGCCTGATTTGGCCGATCAGCAAAAACAGCTCACCGTACGCTCACCAAGGTTTCGGGCGGGACGAACTTTCTGGAGATTAAGGTCCAGCGAAGGGGAATCCTGATTCGCCTGCCGGAGACCAGCTTGGTGGACGCTGAAGAGAAAGTGCGAAAGATACCCGAGACGCACGGATGGGGGCGATTGAAGGACGAAATCCGCATTTCGAGCGCTCCCGATGTCAAATACGCGCTTCCGTTTGTAGAAGCTGCATGCCGGACAGAACTCAGGAGTCTAGATTAAGCTAAATTAGAACGTGCATGATCTTTCAACCGACCGGAATAACAGGCTCAAGGCGGAAACTGCGAATGACCGCCTTGACAGGATTCGAACCCAAGACCTGTCTTAATCACATCCTATACGATTGGAATCATTATAAATTAGCTCGATTGGTACCGAACATCGGTTACGGACTGCCACGACGTCTTTCATAGCGTTGTTCTTGCCCTTAGGGCGTCGACAACATCCAATTCAAATAACCCAGTCAGGTTGCTTTTTGACGCGCCTGTTTGATGCGTCCTCAAGAATGTCCCCTGTAGAATCGCGGGATCTGATCCGCATTCCAAAGCGGCTCCTCAGCATCGCTAATTGCCCGCTGACGAGCGCGGTCAGCCATCCATAGCCGGTACTTCTCTTCAGGATGTTCCTTTGCGAGCTGCTTGAGAGCCTGATATGTCTCTTCGCCCGGCATTTCGGCGAGAAGGTTGAAAAGCTTGTTGCGAGCATCCTGTGCGTTGTCGCGCAGGGTCGGCGAATAAACACCCGTTCCTGCGCGCTCGATGTCGTCTTCGGCCCGAATGAAGCGATGCATAAGCACATAGAGGGTCTTGAGATGAGCGGCGCTTCGATAGCCGGACGACATCGCATTGCCTCCAAATCGCGTCCCCATAAGCGAAACAACAAAGTGCTGCGCAAATTCCGGGGCCTCATCGTCAAGCGCCTCAAGCTCGGCTTGCAGAACCGGAATTGCCGCTTCAGGGTCATAGGCAACCCAGAGCGCATACCAGCGGGGACGATTGTCGCTGTCACCTGAGTTAAGCCGGGCCTTCGCAAGGTCGGCAAGGCCTTCCCATGGGACATCCTGAAGGATTTTCAGGCTGTGCCTAAGAGTATCACTCGTGACGGGGCGGCCGGTGAGGAGCCATTCAAACAGGAGCGGGGCGATATCGGCCTGGAGCCAGGGCGCCCGATTGTCGATATCACTGAGGATGTGGTGAAAGCCAGGCGGCCGCTTGTTTGCCTCAGCGAGTTCCCAAACGAGTTCCTTCGTTACGGCGGCAAGTCCCTGCTCATGATGGGCACGATAGAGGGCTTCGAACCATCGAGGGAAACCGTTCAGCTCCCATGTAACATATCGGAACGCGTGGGCGGCCTCCTCTTCGGAAAGACCAACCCCAAACGAACCATCCTCTGTCGACTCGATCTCCAGCCCGATTAACGCAAAAATCAAAGCGTGGGGTATAGAGGATCCATCAGCACCCTCCGACTGGAGTTTTGGGTCATAGTGGCGCCAGTGTTTGATAGCCGCGTCGCGGAAGGCTTCAGCGACCTTCGCCCCAAATTCTGGCACCAGAGACTGCCAGTTCGAGCGTGCGTCGTAACGGGTCCAACCCTCGCCTTCGATGCTCATCATGAGATGGTATTGATCGCCCGTGATCTGCCCCGGCTCAGCTCCGCTCGGATTACGGATACGGTCCGGGTTCTTCTTGAGTTCACTGATCCATGCCGCCCGATCGCGCGCGGATTTGCGCTCGCGGCGCGCATGCTTGCGCTCGAAGTTCCGATGTTCGATTTCCCAGTCGGCGACTTCTCGTGCTGGCGGATGGAGCCAGAGATCGAGTTGAGCTTTAAGCGCCGGTTGGCCGGCGACTGCTTCGACAAGCTTCTCGGTCCAATCCCCTCTCTTGCTGTTCTCAAGATACAGCGTGAAGCACCGCGAGAGCGCAAGCCGCCTGTCGTCAGGATTTTCGCGTGAGGAGATCCACGAAAGGCAGCGATCGAAATCATCGGCTGAGAATGCCCAATAGCGCTCATACATCGTCAGCTGCCAATCGTCGGTTAGTTCGCCGCCCTTGGACTGCTGGCGGGCCCTCCGCTCATCAGCATTTTGCCAATAGAGTGCGTCGTTGAGATCCTTCCATCGAGGCACCAGCTCGCGAAGCCGGCTGTTGTCCTGACCGTCGCTGTCATGGTCCCAGAACTTCGCCGCCTGCGCCTTTGTCAGAATGCCGATGGAGCGACCGTCGAGAGCAGAGGCAGATTTCGCTCCAACAAGTCGTTCGACGGCGCGTAGCGCCGATGGGAGGAGCCACGAATACTCCGAGGACACAACGCATTCGCCGCGCTCGATATGTGGTTCCCGGCCCAACAGCTCGTCAAAGCCGACGATGAGGGTCAGCAGTGGTTGCTCGGGCACACTGTCGGCCATGACCGGCAAGCCATCGACAAATTCGTGCAAGGCTTGGCTTAACCCCGTAATTTCGAAGCGGCGTTTGGGCTGCGTTCGCTCGATTGCGCGCAGGGCGAAACCAACAGAAGTCAATGTTGCAGGAAGATTGAGGATGATCTCTGATGCTACTTGCCGATCAAGGGGTTCTGTGGATGCGAGCAACTTACTTAGAAGAGTGTCTTTCTCGGCCTCTCCCGCGACCGCCATGACGGCCCTGATCGCAACGATTTGAGTGTTGAGGTCGCGGGACCGATCCGGTGCGATTTCTGCGAGGATCGGTAAGCCGGCCTTGATTTTTCCTTGCCAGACAAAACGGGCGAGAAAGAAAATCGCGTCGTCATTGTCTTTGTAGCGCGCCAAGAGCTCATCGGTTTCGGCGGAAAGCTCGTTGGTAGCAATGCGGGTGATGGCAGCATTGTCCATCCAGGGACCAGTTTCATCATCGGCCGCAATCCGTCGGACGATATCGAAAAGCATGCGACGCTTAATATCTAGCGGAAGGCGTGAGGGATCGCCTCCCTCGGTAGCGATTTCAGGGCTGATAGCCAAAGCCTCATCGCGAATTCGATCATCAAAGAGGATCAGCCAGGCGAGCGTCGGCCGTAGCCTCGGAACTATGACCTTTTCCCCGTAGCTGTTACGGAAGAAAAGGTTCTGTATCCGCTCTCGGCCCTGCGGCTGAACTGCGATCGAAGCAGCCCATTCTGCAGATAGAAGTTCGCGCATATCGCGATGTCGGAAGCGGACGCTTCCATAGACGATATCATCGAACACACCCGTTTTGAGAAGAGCGGCAATCTCTTCCTCTGACCAATCGGGCAGGACGACCGAGGGGTCAATTCGATCGACAGTCACGAGCTCACCTGGAAGAGAGATTACGCTCTTTCCGGTCAGTGTCGCGGCTGCAGCTAGTGCCTGCACACCGTGTCGCAAGCGATCTTCCGGAATTCGGATAGTCGATCCATGAAAGGAAAGTGGCTTGATTTGAAGTTCAATGACGCGCTGGAGGACATCGCGGCGATTGTCGAGCTGCCGATCAGCCTGCCATTTTTCGATCAGAGAGCGCAGGTCGAACGGCTTCTCGGCGAGAGACATAAGATCGGCTCGCTCGATCGCGTCGAGAAACGACTCGATATCCCCGACGGAATAGTAGCTTGCAAAGAGCCGGATTTCGTCCCTTTTCAGAGGCCCCAAACGAAAGACCTTCAAGGCGCTCTCAGGTCCCGGCTTCGGAACGGGCTCACCAGAAGGGAGATCTTCCTCGTCGTGTGCGTCCTGGGCAAGGTACGGTAGGTGCTGCTGAATGAGGCTCCGATCTGGCAGAGCTTGCCAGGCATCTTCCCGGCTTGTGATATAGACATGCGCTCGCTCACGCGCCATGCGGATGCGCGAACCGAAAATCTTTATCGCGTCCTCGAAAGCCCGCGGGGTCTCAAGTTGCGCCTCGTCAACAGAATCCAGAAAAAACCAAGCCTCCTCGGTCGATGCAAGCCAGCTTTCAAACGCCTCCGCGGTGCCGATTTCAAAGGCGGTATCGAAGGTGTTATTAAGCTTCTCGATCCGGATGAAAAAAGCCTTTTTGCCCTTTTCAGCAAGCTTGCGCGCTTGATGGCGAGCTTCAAAGGTCTTTCCGGCACCAGGCTCTGCCAGAATGAGGACGCGATAGAGGCTTTCCAAAGCTCGCCAATGCTGGGGAGTGCCTCCGGCTACCGGGCTAAGAAACTCCCAATCCCCACGCTGTGGTGCCGCTGGAAAGAACCGCCTGACGAGGATGACTGTCTGATCCTTCATTTGCCTGACCCCGCATTGGCTGGATAGAGGTTTGGAAACCACCGCTCGGCCGTGTCCGCCGAGAAGGCGAGGCGAAGCGGCGACCTATGCGAGGTAGCGGAAAGCATTCCCCGTTCGACGAGCGCCGATGTGACGTTACGCGCCGCCCTCTCCTCATAGCCGGTAATCATTTGAATTTTCGAACGCTCCACCTCGCCAGCCAGGACAGCCTCGCGGAGGACCTGGAAACTGCCCTTGGGGAGTTTCTTGGCGCGGATTTCTTCCTCGATGTGGATTTCGATGCGCATGAGTAGCTTATCGGTCTCGATTAGGCTGCTCATGAACCGGATCTGGTCGATCGCCTGGTCGAGGAAAAAGTCACAGAAAGCGACCAGCCCCCGATGGGTGAGATTGCCCCTCCCGTCGCGATCGCCAGCACGCGGACCATCGGCAGCCATGAGAAGCGTCTTATATTTCTTTTCGTCTCGCGCAAGACCCCGGGCGACCGACCAGAGGCTCGTCCCGACGCCAAGGCGCTTCAAGAGCGCATGCGACATCAGACGCGCCACACGGCCGTTGCCATCGAGGAAAGGATGAATCCAAAGAAAGCGATGATGGACGGCCCCCACAGATTGGAGTTGCTGCGACCGGGTTAATGGCGGACTCTGATAGGCCCTATCGAACCGGACCATAAAACGCGGCAAATCGATTGGTTCGGGTGGTAGATGGCGGCCAACTTGGACGTCCCGGTTTCGCCACTCTCCGGGAATGATTGGCACACGTTCTCCAGTCGTGCGATTGGACACCCATAGCATCTCCGGGGGAAGGCGCGAGCAGAACTCCTCATGGAGCCAAGACGCATAGGCGGCGGAAGCCGGCCAGACGTCTGGATCGTCGCCGATATCGATCAATTTCTGGACGTGGATATGGGCGACAGCTTCCTGCTGAAGCTCTCGCCGCTCAGGCTCCTCCGAGAAATCGTTCGCAAGCGCGCGATCGATGTCGCGTGGATGCGTGTCGTGCCCTTCGATAAGATTGGAATAATAACAGTTCATAGAACGTACGAGGTCACCAATCGAACCAGCCAAAATCGGGTGAACACGGCCAGCCAGCTGATTGGCCTCGCCAACTAGCGTCAAAACTTTATCTCCAAGGGCGCCCTTGTCGTCCGAGGGCACCAACGGTTCCATAAACGCAATATCCATACCGGATTAATGCCGGTTTCTGTGCCGCTTGTAAAGCGATGAAAATCAACACTGTATTAGCGTTTAGCTTAACACATTTTGCCGGTTTCTGTGCCGGTTGATTCGGAAAAGGAGTCCAAATTTTTTGGTTCTGTCCGGCATAGGTTATGAGCCTGATAGAGGCCCGCAAACTTCAAGCTAATTTGATTATGACTCGATCTCAAAGCAGCAAGAGTGCCTCGTTGCGTACGAACGCGGCGCTTCAGTGTTTCTGTGCCAGCGATTTTTCAAGAGCGTTCACTTGATCCAAGTTGGACGGATCCGCTGTGGAAAGCCCCAGTACCGCGACAGTTCCTTCTTCGACTTTCACGGCTTGCAATGGAATGATCCAAAACGTTTTCACCTTACCGCAGAGGTCTTGTTGCGGCGCCGCGGCGAAAATCGGCTTCCCAGCCGCGTCGATAGCAGCTTTCAATTTATCGATATCTAGCTTGCCATCGATAGCGGTTCCAGCGTCAGATGCGGACTGCTTAGAAGCGGCAACCAGCACCGTGCCCGGGACATCCCCACTTAACAGGCGTCGCAACTCCTTGAGCCGGGAAGAAAACCGCCGTCGTCGTCTTCACGCAACAAAAGGCGGATGACCGACGTTCTTGTAAAGTTGAACCACCTTACCTTTATGAGTTGTTGGCGGCTATCGACGGCGAACACAACGGTATGCAAATTTCGCGGGGGCCGGACCTGAAAAGCCAAGCGACAAAATTCTTCGTTGCAGCCAGGAATCTGTGTAACATCCACGTTGCAATGGGACTGGGGGGCATGGGGTGCCATTCTACATACGCAAGTCAGTCAAGGCGGGACCATTCCGGTTTAATTTTTCCCAAGGAGGTATCGGCGTCTCTGTCGGCGCGAGGGGCTTAAGGGTCGGTACCGGACCTCGGGGCCACTATATCCATGCCGGACGAGGTGGACTATATTATCGAGCGTCACTTGAAAATGCTGGCCAACGTCGACACAGAGTTGCCAGCGAGCCACCGCCCGCTCAGGTCACTTTTGAAGTACCTGCGGTCAACATGATCGAGTTCGAGTCCGGCAACGTCTTGTTGATGCGAGACGAGAACTTCGGCGAATTGTTGGACGAAATCAACGCGAAGGCCAATCAATGGCGGATGTCGGCGCTTTTCGGATGGCTCACGGCTCTCCTCGGCATCCTTGTGTTGGCGAAAGCGCCGCCAGTGGGGATTTGGGTCCTGATCGCGACCCTTCCCGCCTGGGCGGTAGGGTCGTGGCTCGACTCGTACCGCCGATCGACAGTTCTCTTTTATGATATCGATGGCCCGGTCGAGCAGGCATACCAGGAGACGATCGCAGCTTTCGATGACTTACGCTCCTGCGCCGGGAAATGGCATATCGAGGCTGGCGGTGCGATCAACGATCTAACGACCTGGAAAAGAAATGCAGGCGCATCCCACTTGGTGAAGCGAACTGCCACGAAGCTCGTCTACGCTTTGCCGAAGGTCATCAAGAGCAACATCACACCGCCCTCGGTACATGTTGGCAAGCAGGTCATATATTTCATGCCCGACGTTGCTTTGGTCACCCACAACTCGCGCTTCGGTGCACTGTCATATTCTGATCTCCGCGCTCGCTGGCAGGCGTCCCGGTTTATCGAAGATGGTCATGTCCCTCATGACGCGAAGGTCGTCGATCGCACTTGGCAGCACCCCAACAAGAATGGCGGGCCCGATCGGCGTTTTCGGAACAACCGCCAGCTGCCTGTCTGTTTGTACGATACCCTTCATCTGCAAAGCGACAGCGGTCTCAACGAGGTACTGGAATTTTCGCAAGTGGGAAAGCTGGCGAGATTCGTCGCCGGTCTCCAAGCTTTAGCGAAGGCAAGGATGGAGGCTGCACAAGCCCCGAAAGCGATCCCATCGACCGCGACGTCAGTATCGCCACCAGTGGCACCAAGTTCGCCTCTGCCGGATGAACAGAGGCGAAAGGGCGCTGTACCTGCTATAGCCCTCATCATTGGGGGCATCTTTGGACTTCCTATTGCTATCGCCGCACTCCAAAACGCGGAGAAATCGACTAGGCCCGTCACAACGCAGGCCACTGCTCCCACCGGTTCGGGGCAAGTCGCATCGTCATCATCAACGCCGGGAAGGCCCGCGGCCTCCGCTACTGGTTCAGCACAGGGGTCACCATCATCGTCGACGATGGTGACCCCTGCCACAACCCCTTCTGGCTCCGCTTCGGAAGCCGGTAAGCCGGCACTCCCTGTCCAGGCACCGAACGATGACGCTACGGCAATAGTAGATGATCCGGCATTTTCGACACTTTCCTCCCTTCGGGCTGATCAGGAGCCGCCACCCGATCCTGCGATCTTTGAGGCGCTTGCGGCAGCCGCGACCGCGCCCGCCGCGTCTATATTGGACGCAGCATCAGAGCCGCCTGTCGCGCCTTACATCGCCCCACCGGAACCAAAATTTGCCTACATGAAGCAACCCTTCCAACTGAGGGATGGACCCGGCACAAAATATATCCCGGTCGGCGCAGTCGGCCAGAATGCGTTGCTCGCCGTCCTCGAGACGGAAAGCGGATGGGTCCATGTCTCTGGTGGTCCGTCAGCGATGGGATGGGTACCGAAGGAACTGCTTGGTCAACGGCCGGTTTCGCGTCAAACAACCACGCCCAAGGTGCGAAACACCTTCCAGTCCGGTGGTCGGACTTATTGAGGATTGCACGGCCCCCAAGTCGCATCGGGTTTGCGGCACCAGCCGCTGTTGGTCAATTCCGTAAGAAGCAGTGCTTGTGAATTACAAGCGTCCTCTGCGTACGACAACGAGCACGCAGCGTTGTCGGTCAGCCAGCGACGAATAATCCGATCTGGTCCAGCCACCGAATTGTCCTTGGTCGTGATCTTACCGTTCTCCGCCAGAATTTTGTGGGTCGCGGGGTCCCATGTCATCACCGCGTTCACCGCGCCAGAGGCGGATTTTTTACGTGAGGGGCTGTAGGTATACCAATCGACCACCGCGAAGACGGTGCAGATATCAAAGCATGCTGCGTTTGCTGTGCCAGACCGAACGGCATAAATGCGCACAGGCCACCGTTCAGCGAACTGTTGCTTCTCGTTTAGGACGTCTGCCTTCGAGCGCTGGGTGCCGTAATAAACAATGGAGTCCCCATAGTTGTTCGCGAGGAAGAACATTCCTTCATTCGTCGACCAGGTCCGCTGCATTTCCTGGAAGAACTGAAGCGCTGCATCGTTCAATGCTGTCGAAGGAAGCTCGTTGGATACGGCGGTCTCTTCCGCAGTCGGTGCCGCGTAGGGGGTAGGCTGACCAGTCACGAGACCAAAGCCAGCCATATCGATCAGCGACAGCACCCGTCGATCGCCGTCGGCCAGACCGGTGACAAATGTGAACAAGCTGGGATCGAGGCCCATCTCCGCCAGGTAGGCTTTGTATCTATCGGTGCCGGTTTGCTGGCCCGAGCTTCCCGGGGAAAAAAGCGTCCGATCAACGATCACGGAGGCGTCTTCCGCGAAACGCTGCACTCCGCCGGCAAATGCGAATAAGCATGCGGCCTCGCATTTCGAACCCGAAACCTGCAACGTCGAAAGCTTCAGCCGACGAATAGCCCGGCCGTATCCGATCGCGGCATCCGTATCCCCGCCCGGCGAATTGAATGCGATGAATCTCGGAATGCTGTTCTCTATTTCGGCTTCGAGCTTTTCCGGACGATCGCTTGGCTCGAACGTTCCTTGAACCAACAAAATGTCGTTGTTCGCCGCTTTCACATGAGCAAATCTGATCACTGCGTGACTCGGGCTTGGGATCAGCGCGGCCAATAAAATCAGGCAAGAAATGAAGACAGACGAGCGCATCGCTCCCTCCCCAATCTGATCGGCTCAGTTTGTTGAAATTCCAAAAGCTGTGAGAACTTGAGGCGTGATCGTTCCGGTCACCTTCAGCCCATAGGCATCCTGCATTTTATTAAGTCCAACCCTCGTTGCGGCATCGACCTGCCCTGTTACCGGACCGCGGTAATAGCCATAGGCAACCAGAGCAGTCTGGACCTGAATAACAACACGGCGAAATTTGTCCGAGTTGCCTGGCAACGTCTTCAGCGGCAGTGGCGCTGTGTTCACCGATGAAGATTGCGGGGCAACCTGCGTCGGATAGCTGTCAGTCGACGTCGGTATGTTAGGAGTAGTAGGAAGACTTCTGATGACCGGTCCCGGATTGGGCGAATAGCTCGGTGTCGGGTCGGGCTGCGTATAGGTCGTGCTGTTGTTGTAGTCGCCACGCGGCACAACGTATCCGCCACCAGAGCCCGATGCATGGCTCGCGTGACTAGCATGACTGCTATGACTTGCGTGGCTCGAATGCGAGCTATGGCCTGCGAGAGTGTAGACCTGCTTGACTTGCAGCCGCTCAAAGAGGGTTGGTTCTGGCTTCTTGTTGGTAACGCCGACAAGTGGCGTTGCATCGCTTTTCGATGGCATGAACCCAGCCGCAATCAATGACGGCACCAGGTAAGCCTTGCGCTTTTTCATTGTCGTGACAGTCCCCCAAACCCCTCATCAGCTTTATACCATTCAAAAAATCCACCACAAGTAGAACGCAACTTACATTCACCGCACTCTTCGAGGAATTTGTTCTTCCAATCTGATATCGTGCCTGGTGCCAGATGCCGGTACTCTAGGGGAACTGTGCAAAGAGGGAAATTATATAGAAGAGTCTGGATACCGCGGCCAATCGCGAGATTGATGGTGCTCCGTAGTTCTCGGAAATCCAGCGACGTATCCTTGAACGAATCCCCCCAGTTCATTCTACCGTAGCCGATATTTTCTAATTGCATTATGGCCCAGACATCGATGAACGGAAGCCGGGTCGAGACGTACTCCGCAAGCCGTGGCAACACATCCCAGTTCTGCTGAAGGACCACCGTCCGAAGCTCGACGGCAGCGCCCACCCTCATCAGCGTCATGAAATTCTGCGACAACGTTTCAAAGGCACCCCGCTTTGCAACGATGCTGTCGTGAAGTTCGGCGTAAGGTGCGTACAGGGGAATGCCCCACAGCACGCGATCTCTTCCGATCTCATCAATTAGGACGATGTCACCAGGTTCGAAAAACTGGCCGTTTGTCAGAACATGAAATGAGATATCGGGTCTGGCCTTCGCGGCGGCGACGAGGAATTGAAATAGTCTTCGTTTGTGCAGCAGCGGCTCGCCGCCAGATATCGTGATGCGCGCGTTTTCCGGGGCCAAGGTGGCGGCGACTGTGAATTGGTCGAAGAGGTCGACGTGATATTTCTTGGGAGGCTGCGAGCACATCACGCAAAGCTGGTCGCATTGCTCGGTAACCAGGAAGGTGTTGTGCCTCGACCTTGCTCGCAGCAATCGATGAGCCGAGTTTCGACCTGGAACCAGAAGGAGCACGTCGCCGTCAAGATCAGTTTGGGGATCGCAGTAGACGCGAAGCGAATAGCCCGCGAGATCGAAGGTTTGACTCTGGTGGTCACGATCGATCAGGACAGCATCATGCTCACTCTCCACCGCGTCCGTGCGCAGGCGAACTATACTTGGATGGTCGATTGGGACGTCACCGATCTTGAGCCGCAAATCGATCATGTGTGTATCGGGGCGAGCGAACAATCGAACTCCGGGATTCCGGCCCATGCCGCGAGGCTCTTGTGGGCTTTTTTGTCATCCGAATAGAGCAGCTCAAATATCTTGTCGAAGATCGCGGTGTGGCGTCGGCAGAAGGTAGTGTCACGCTTCCTCACGTCGATACGACCATACCGGGAGAGGTCATCGATCACGTCAATGCCGCAGGCCGCCTGGTATGGACAGTGGACGCAATCTGGATGGAACGAGTTAGTCGCTTCCTCATTCAGGACATCCAGCTTTGCCTGATCGATCCCATCCCAAAGGTTGCCGACACTCAGGTCGATCTGCCCCACTCTCGTCACCATCCTTGCTTCGTCCGACGGATAAAGCGTGCCGTCGAAATCGATGACTATGTAGTCCTTACCGAGGATGTTCGGGTTGCGAAGGTCCACATGGTGGTTATGGCCGCCGCGTAGAATCCGGCGAAGACAATGCGTGAAGTAGAATTCCTCGACAGGGAAATCTGCTGTCCAATTGTGCTCAATCAACGCATCGATGAATCGGCCATGATAGTCATTCCATCGCTCATCCATGCCCATTGTCTGGTATCGCTTCCGAGCGAAACCTTGGTGGTTGATAGGCCGGAGGAAAATGGAACGAAAGCCGAAGTCGCCGAACGTCTCAATGATCTGGTTCGGGGTTGGCAGGTTGTTGACATCAAGCGTGGGCAACGCCGACACTTTCCCTTGCCCTAGCCTTCCGATCGCATACCGAAGGTTAGAAACAAACTGGTGGGTGTCGCGGGATGTGATTGTCCGCTGCCGTTGGTGAGCCGAAAGTTCGCCATCAAGCGACGTACTAACGAATGTGTCCGAAGCGTCGAGAAACGCCCAGGCGTCAGCGGAAATAGACTGCAGATTGGTGCAAACGGTGAAGCATACGTCCTTGAATTTGCGCCGCGCAAACTCTCGAACCGTCTCCAGCAGATCCAATCGCAAAAGCGGTTCGCCGCCTTGAAACTCGATTTTCGCACTTGCCGTGTCCATGCCATCGAGAAAACGAAGAACCTGGGCGAGCGTGTCCTCGGTCCAGTCAAACCCACTGGTGTTTTCGTTTACCCGCGACACCTGGCAGTAGCCGCACGCCAAATTGCAGCGAAGTGTCGGCACGAGAATGACGTAGTTAAGCTCCTGCGGACGATGCAGTCGCTGTGCCCACCGATATGCAAACCCCATATACGCGAGGTCGCCTACTTCATCGAATGCGTGCCCGCTTGTATGAAGAAACTCGGTGTCTGAGGTGGTCAAATTGCCACCGGCGTATCGCTCAAGGAACCTGCCATCTGCCCGGAAATACCCTCCGGCGTCATCAGCGAATAGATAATCAGAAGCCAACCGCGTGAATTTCAGTGGGAAAACGGTCATCGCCCGAGAACACCGCTGATGAGAGCCCGTCGAAGGGGAAGCGTCTCCGAATAGATCTTCTCACGGTAGAGGCAGTGGTGAAAATTTGCGATCAACGTGTCGATGGGCGACGTACCGTCATCGGATAGAGTGATTTGCTTCGAGACCTCGACCCTTGCCGCAGCATTCGCTGCATTGAAACGAAGGATTGCCGCAGCAAGGTGAGGTCGATGCGCTTCATCGACATCGATCAAAGTGCGTCGTTCAAATCTCTGGATCGGCGTGCTGGATTCTGTTCTTTCCATCGGACAATGGCGATCGACTTCCCCTCCGCATCACTGTAGCAACTCAGCCGCTAGATCACCAGATGGTTGTATTGCATTTTCCCGAGAATAACAGGGTGTCCATCACTCATCTTCTGGGGCCGGAAATCAATTCTGACGGAAAGTGATCTCGATTCCGCAGGACAGGGTGGCGCTCACCGCAAAAAAAATCCTGAACCGAGAGGCGGCATAGGCCAGACGGGCCACTGCCTGAGTGCTTAGCCTCGGTCCGAATAATCTGTCGGCTCATTTCGCAGCGTGCTCTGCTTGCAAGTAAACCGACGCTTGAGATCTTCATACGTCATTAACTATATGAATAAATGATGTTCTTTTCCAAAACCGAAGCAAAGTTAAGATTTGTTTCCGTCATCGCTATGGTATCGGCGCGCATGGTTCACTTCCGATAAGTACTGCTTATCGGAAGTGATTGAATCGAGTCGACATCAGCGATGTCGGTCGCCTTGGATGACCGGAAACGCCTGGTTTTCCGCCCTTTCAGGAAGATTTCGGCGAGGATCGGCGGAACATGGGCTGTTATGAGGGTCGCACACGGCCACCCTAACTCCCGAGCGAGTGCGGATTTCTCTGTAATCATTCCTCAGGCGACACCCTCTTGGCCCTCCCCTCCTCCGAACTCCCTGGTTTTCCGGCATTTCCGCCGCAGGTGGCCGCCAGAGCGCGTTTCACGCTGGTTACGGCCCGACGCCCCTTCGACGTCGTGTTTCGAGTCTAGCGGGGCTGCATTTAGCCCATAAAACACGCTTGCAACTGTTCGATTTCTAACGCATGCCTTATCTGTACAAACTACTTCGAGACAGGGCCGTTACAAGCGCGATGGCAAAGCCACAAACATTTGACAACCAACAATCTCCCAA
>Ga0123342_1007925_pt1 | contig 13739 bp, 5 predicted proteins | sample Turbeawhitnodule_FD_89960 | JGI IMG/M metagenome (GOLD analysis project Ga0123342, IMG submission 89960) | Root nodule microbial communities of legume samples collected from Mexico - Turtle bean Mexico white nodule | ecosystem: Host-associated > Plants > Roots > Nodule | place: Mexico: Nepantla...
ATTCAAGTTTGATTATTAATTTCCTCATTTTCTTTATCTATGTATTTATTCATTCATAACACTCTTAGAACATTCATTTTCTTTATCTATGTATTTATTCATTCAATTCAAACATGATCCATATACGATTATCCAATTTTTTGTTCCTTAAAACCAACACTCTTAGAAAATTATGTATCAAATTAATTTTTAACATTATATAACTTACTACCTAATATATAAACAATAAAATTAAAAAAAAAATTATGACGTGGCAGAAGTCGTGCCAAGTTGGCACGACTTCAGTATGATATGGCAGAGTCGTGTCTAATTGGGATGATTTGTGCATATGAAGTCGTGCCGAATTGACACGACTTGCCTAAATTTGTAACTTTTTTAAACGAACCCCATTTTGGTAAAAACCAAAAAAAATAACCCATCATGGTAAAAAATTCCATATTATAGGTGGTTCGATAACGGCTCGATAACAGGTGGCCTGATAAGCCCAACAAATACTCGCTAAGATATGCTCGAAATGACTCTGATACTATATTACAAAGTGGACTTTAAGCCTAATTCAACCCCATAAAACCGGCTCAATGAAGTGAGGTTTGCACCCACTTATAAACAATGAAATGTCTTTATCTCTAGTCGATGTGGGATCTCCAACACTTAATAATCGAAAATTGCACGACCATAATCTATATCTCGTGTATATGTTATTCAATGTTTTGTGAATTGAAAAAACAAAAAAACAGAATATGGAGTTGCGCATATACTTTTAGTATATATTTATTTAATTTTAATTTGGATTATACTAGTTGTGTGAGTTAGTCAGCAAGGATTAAAAGTTTAAGATATTTGAAAAAAAATTATAAACATTTTATGAAAAAAATGAAATTATAAGTTATATTAATTTGTATCTTTCATATAGTTTTCGTCACATCTTATTTTTTTAATTTATGTGTAAAAAAATTTATTGTTTAGTTTTTTTATAAGTTTAAAAAACAAGATGTCCTGTATATATTTATTTTGAAAAAAAAAACAGGTATGGCATGTAGATTAATTTAACAGAGAGATTAGTAATGTAAATGGAAACTTTGCTACCATAATTACAAATATGATTTTCAAAAAAACCTCCAATAGATAATTTTTCAGAGACAATCCTTATGAATGAGAATGTAACTTTGCATTGATCAGAATGTTAACTTTAATTGATTAAGTATTATATTCTTAGTTAATGATTTATTTTTGTTGCTTATCTTCTTAGGGGCATATAATATAAACTACAAGCAAACGTTTTGATTTTGACTATGAGAAAAAATCATTAAAGAGGGAAGAAATTTTATTATTCAAAACTTTTATGTATAAATTAGTGGTGAACGATAAAATAAACAAATATTAGTTTTATCTATATAACACCAAGCAAGATAAATGACACAAAGGGTTAATAAAATTGTATTCTATTAAGACATTTACTTCACAATTAGTTTCAACCTCAAATTGGATATAAGTCATTTTAATTTATATAAATATCCTATTAATAATACTAATGATCAAAATTATATCTATACTTAAGATTTTTCACCCGTCACACTGATATTGTCAATTTATGTGTGAGACTATATATTTATGGGTGGTTCAATAACAATAATGAGTGACCTGATAAGATCAACAAAATCTTCTTATGGTATACTACAAATGAGTCTTATATAATATTAAGAAGTGGACTTCAAGTCTAATTCAATCTTATAAAACTTGTATATAAGATAAGGTTTGTATCGAACTAAATACAATAAACATCATTATCTCTAGTCAATTTACAATCTCCAAAAAGATAATTGAATTTACTTCTCTAAAATCATTATAATTTAAGATGAAAAAAAAGAAGTCATTAGGATTAATGCCTTAACAAATGTGGATCGGATTAAACTTGTGTGTGTGAGTATTTTAGTCACGAAAATATATTCCTTAGCTTTCATCATATTCTCTGAAGTTTATATTTTCTATAATAGACAAAAATATCTTTTGAAAATACTCGAGCAAATGAAGAGTGTGATGAACGTAAGTGTTCAAAACATTAGGTTTTTTTGGAGTATTAACATTGCGTTTACGGCAAGGGAACATCTAAAAGTGCTACTATATATAGGTTTAGTTAATTGCCTGTTTTTAAATTCTATCAATGCCCCAAAGAAGTTATTGAATGTATGGAGAAATAAGATTTTTGACATTTTATAATTTTAAGTAATTAAACTATTTTTAAAATTTATAATATTTTTATTCAAATGACATAAAAACTATTTTCAATGTCCGAACTCAACACAGTAAATTAAAAAAAAAACTGTAAAAAGAAAAACTAAAAAGTGTGATAGTCGTCCATTGCCATTGGTGGACCTTGACAAAACATGGCATGGCCACTGAGAATTGGACATGATTGAGATGGCTAAGGAATTCACTGAGCTTTTGAAGTGTTATAATTAAGCCATGAGATTGTGTAGTGGCAACCACTATGTAGGTACAATAGTGAACAAGAAAGGTAAACTTGTAAACCATCATTCAAAATCAATGTCTTGTTCTATATAGGGGAATCAATCACTAACTTTTTTTTCTTTATTTTTTAAGGGAATCAATCATAAAGTTGAACAAACACAGATGCATAAATTTCGCAACAAACTATTCAGCAAAAACAAAATCCTTCAAGTACAAAAGTTTTATGTAGGCCATGTTTATCCATTGTTGTCTTTGTTAAAAAAACACTAAGCAATTATATGGTGGCTGTTTCTTCCTGCACTCATCAAATAGGTTAAATGATCAAATACTCCATCTGCTTCGTTTTCATTTTGGAAAACTCTTTCTGAAACACACTTAAAAAATTATTTCAAAAAATACATTCTAAAAGTGAAAGTATATTCAGGAAATCCTTTTTGTAAAACATGTTTTCTGAAAATACATTTGTTGAATTATGAGAAGTATGTTTTGGAAAGTTTCCGAAAAAGATAATCCATAACTCATTTAAAAATAGGGTAAAACAACATTTTTGAAAAGTGAATGGGTGTAGGAAGAATTGTGAATGGGTGCAGGAAGTATTTTTATAGGGTGCAGGAAGAAACACACTTAAATGGTTTGAGCTGAATCACTTAACATTGGTTATTCCTTCCTTCACCTCAATAAATTGGACGAAAAAATCATTTTATCCATAAAAATGTATTTTTTTCTATTTACACCTCCAGATTGTAGAATCTAAAAGGTATTTCTAGATTTAAAAATATCTTTAAAAAAATACAATTATAGATTACAAAATCCGAATGATATTATCGAATATGAAAATATATTTTGAATTGTACAATCCGTAACACCCCTTATTATATTATGTATTTTGAATTGTACAATCCATAATACATATTATAATAAGGGGGTGTTACAAATTTTACAACATGGTATATATGAAAAAATGAAAAAAAAAATAAGGAAAACAAAAAATGAATGATAAAAACATCATAAAACTTTTATCAACTACTAGCGTTTACCACCAAACAACCAATACCACTTGAAAATGAATTTGAAATCACCACACTTTCCAAAAAACAAAAACTCTAATATATACTCATAATGGTAAGATTGAAATTAAAAAAAAGGAGGTGTAGGAAGAAGGTGTGGAAGTGTAGAGAGAGAATTTGCCTTTAACATTTTGGATTGAAAGAGGACTCTTTCTTCCTGCACCTCCATATGTTCTTCTGTCACCCCATATAAAACATGAAAATACATTTTTATCCTTTTTGTGTCACCCCCATAGAGTAGCTTCTAGATTATGTAATCCGGTTACATATTTGAAAAAAGACTTTCGGATTACATAATTCGGAAGTTAAAAAAGACTTCCAGAAACTAATCATGCATCTTAAAAAAGACTTCTGAATCCCGAAGCTAATTATGAATTTGAAAAAAGACTTTCGAATTACGTAATCCAGAACAATACAAAGGATATTTTTGGAAATACAAAAATTTACGGAGGTCGGAAAAGAAAATATGGAGGTACAGGAAGAAACGATCTTGAGAGAGGCAGATAAAAAAAACTGGGCTTTCTATTTATTGCAAGTTGTTGTTTTGAACACTACAAATCGTACCCATATTTATTCTTTTCTCACCGCTATGTTGTTTATAAAGCATGAAAATTCACTCTTACCCTCATTCGTTCCATGCACGATTCTTCTTTGTCTTATAGTTTACCTTAATAATATAAATCGTTTCCTTCCTGTAGTTACGTTTTTTCCATAATCAGAAAGTGAAATTGATTTTTTGTATTGATTTTTTTTTTTTTACATTTTTCAACAAACTATGTTACATTATAATTTTCAAATTTAGAAATATTAATATTTAACAAAACAAATTAATAAATTCATTATGTGAATTGCACGAGTGCAGTTATTGAATTATGGATGAGAAGTCCATAAAACGTGTTTGCATTCTATTTTGTTGTTTTGCATCCTTCCCTTGCCTAGGTTCCGTATATAATGTGGTGTTGCTTTGACGGGTATAATGAGAAAAAAAATACACATGCACATTGCTCTATATTTTATCTATGTTTTTCTCCAAAGTTTTCTTTAAAGAAAAATAATGCATTGAGATATAAATTTAGAACCCGAATCCAACCATTTTTTTATTGGATTATAAATGTAAAATAATAATCTCATGATTAATTAGAACATCTCTAATAAAAGTTTCTTTGAAGATTTTTTTTCATAAATAAATTTGTTGATTTAATTTCTTTTTTTTTGAAAAAACATATTTTTAATAAAACAATTACTTATTATGATTTTCAACATGTTTAAGTAAACACATTAAAGAAAGAGTTATAACGTCAATATACAACAATTATATAAACCATACATGGATCTATACATCGATATTCAATAACCATATATGGATCTATAAATCAAGGATATTCAACAAGTTGAATATCAATTGACGTCTTTTGGAAGACTCATATTAAGTAGTCCCTACCAAACTAACATTTGATCCAATACAAAAGACTTAGATTTACAAGCGAACCTAAGAGAAATGATCAGGGTAAGTTCAATACATTCAATATTGTTTGTCTACCGCAGGTCACGATCTGTAATGAACTTCTTTATTAGTTTCTCACCACCTGATGTTTTAGTCTTTGTGACCTAGACTATCAATGATGCTAGATGATCTCTATTATAACATATGAGTTAACACTTAATACATAAATTAAACAATGGTTCATACATTATCCCAAATGTATGATCTCAATTTCATACAAATCTCATTATTCTCATTCAATACATATCATTTAAAAATTTCACAATTCAATTGAATATACAAACTAATATTTACTTTATATTTAAAAAATCTTTCATACATAATCCAATTCACTGAAGAGGCAAGAAGAAAATAAAAGAAAGAAAGAAAGAAGTTTTTTTAGTTTGACGATAATGGACTCGCTTGAGCAAAAATATTTTAGTTTAAACAAGTATTTGGCCGAGAGGGTTGATTTTTCAATGTTGTTTTTGCTTGAGTGAAAGTAGAACTGAAAACAAGTTTGAGTACAAGGCTTTTCGCTTGAGCGAGAATTGACTTGTTTAAGCGAAAATATCAAAAAATTAATCTCTACAACACAATCCAATTTTATAGTTATACCCAAAATCATTTCATTAAATACAGGCATCAAATGCAACAATCAAACATAAAAGAGATAACACACAACAAATTTCATTCATAATTTCAAACTCAAACATTTAAAAACATATTAAACAACACACAACCTCACATAGAACATCAAATCATAATCAAAACTGATTAATAGTTTAGCATGCATAATTCAATTACTAGACTAGTTTCTTATCTAAATTAGTTGTTTTAATATTTTATCAAAAACATAAATAGTTCCTCTTACCTGTAATTTTTTATTCCAAGGAAATTTCAACTCAAACAGGGGGAGTCACTCCAAAATCTAGAGACTTAGAGCAAGGTATCCAAACATTACAAAACTTTAGTGTGAGTTTTTTTTTTTTTTTTTTTATCGACAATAAAATGATATATACATATGGATCACTTAAGGGGTGATCCAAACCATATACAAAGAAAACAAGATCAACTTAACAACATAAAAACTTCCAGACATCTACTATAAATATAACCCTGTCAACAACTCATACCGACAACAAACTAAAGTGAATAAAGACAAACCAACGGATTAAGACACCAATCAGAAAAAGAAAAACAAGTAGAAGGGAATTTAGAAGTGATCAAAGACCAAACCTTCAATTGAGCCAAAGAAAAGATCTTTGAAGAATCCAAAACTCCATCTTTAAAAATAATCTTATTCCTATGACTCCAAATCTCACTAACCACCGCAATCCATATATTTCTCATCCCTAAATTGACCGACTCTGGAGCGTTACTCACACTGAACTGTAGAAAATGGGAGTAAGCATGAAGAGGAGCAACCGACGAAATACACAACCACGAACAACCAAATTACTCTGCAGTAAAAAAACATATGATTTAGCTCTTCCTCACTTACCCCACAAAAGCAACAACAAACACTTCCAACCGCAATCCCGCGTCTGAGTAAATTAGCCTTGGTAGTAAGCTTATTTTCCAGCACCCTCCAAGCAGTAACACGAGATGAAGGCAAATCCTTAATCCTCCAAAACAATTTAAACATCCTCGCCTAGTCCCCCTTGATAGCCGCATGCTTTCATCCGGTGGAGTTGCGGAAGCGTTCATGGATTGCTCACGGACAAGGCTCTCACATTGAGATCACGGTTGCCTTAGAGGTGTAGGACAAGTATGGAGGTGAGAAGTTTGGCCAGCTCACTTGGAAGATGAAGGTTGAAGACTAAACTTGCCTATCCTAGAGAGGAAGTAGACAAGAGTGATAAATTGACTCAAAAATTTGGCAGCAATTTCACTCTATGATTAATCTTGGTTTTACATGAGGTAGGCTCCTCCTTTTATAGCAATGGAGGACTGGTCAAATGGAATTCAAATGCAAGGAAAATAGCTTTAGAATGTCCACCTGATGCATCTTGGCACATGGAGCACATGAAACATATTTAACATGTGTTGAAAAGCGTTTTAGCACATGTTTCATATGGACCATGTGGAGGTAGCCGGTAGCACATTTAACACATGGAGCATGTGTTAATTGTGTACTCTTTTACCTTGCTTAAACTGGCCTAGGTGAATTTAGAGGTTTTAGAAACTCTAAATTAACCTATGTTGATTTTATGTGCCAAAAATAAATTCTAAGAAAATTTACAGTAATTTCCTATTCTAATTTTGACAGAAATTAAATTCTACTCTATACTAAGCTCATGGCCTTTGAACATATAGAGGAACCTTTCTCTGCCATCAGTAACAATGTTCCAATCCTCTTGAATTCTTCTAGCCATAGCTCTTGTAGTTGGCCCATATCTTCTATGTGTTGGGCTAGAGCTGAAACTTGATCTTGTACTTGTGATGGCAGAGGCCCAAGCTCAAGCCCAACACATAGAAGATTCGGGCACACTACAAGAGCTATGGCTAGGAGAAGTCAAGAGGATTGGAACACTACTACTGTTCTCGCCGGTTGACTCAGTCGCTGTTGACTTCAAAGGCAGATGGTGGCTCCTCTTATCTCCTGGTGGTTTTCGCTCTCTCCTTAGGTGGTTGGGAGTGACTCTGTTTGAGATAGAAGGGCCCTACCTGTTGATTGCACTCCGACGATCAAGTCAGTACTGGGATAGAAACAATAAGTGTGTAAAGTAGTTTCAGTCTTAGAAACGATGTACCTTTTCTAGGGTTCTTACCACCCTTTATATAGGTTGTATTAGGTGAACTTCCCTATCCCTCAAGGATCTTTCCTTAAGTGGAATTAAGGTTTACTGGTGAGGCATCCTGTGATGCGTTGCACAAGCTTAGCGCAGCCGCGACACAAGACTTGCCTCTTCTGGAGTGCAATCTTTCTAACAGCATAACCGTCAGGGTACCAACTCATGTACCAGCGCTGCAGCGTCATCTGTTCTATGGGTGCCCTAAGTATTCACGTGCCATGCATGTAGTCTTTCCCTGGAAACCCTAACTCTAACGGGCCTTAGCGCCTCTAGGGAACACTTGCCTGTGCCGTACCCGAATGTACTATACACACCCCATGCATGATCTTCTCGTGACTTAGGTCTTCTTTCTGGTATCTGGGTGTTAACTCATGCTAACTCATTCTATGTGTGGGGCCCATCTTACTGTTGGACCACTAAGGTTCGATGTCGACGACTGATGTCGACCTCTTCTTCAACCGAGGTCCAAGGTCTGGCCAGTACAATTACTGATGGCAGAGAGATGTTCCTCTATATGTTTAAAACGCCATGAGGTTAGTGTATTGTAGAATTTATTTTTCTGTCAAAAGTAGAATAGGATTTTTACTTGTAATTTTTTCTAATTGTAATTAGGTTGAATTTAGGCATCTAAAAACCAACTTAGGTTAAATTAGGGTTTCTAGAAACTCCTAATCTAACCACGGCAGGTCATTTAGACCTAATTGGAGCACATGGAGCACACCTAGTCACACTTCCCATGTGAGCTCCAAAAAGGCGCCAAGATTCAAACATTTAACATTTAAATTTCCTCCCATTTCCTTTGGCTAAATCAGGTCCTCCATCGCTATAAAAGGAGGAGCCTACCTCATGTAAAACCAATATTAATCATAAAGTGAAATTGCTGCCAAATTCTTGTGCCAATTTGTCACTCTTGTATACTTCCTCTCTAGGATAGGAAAGCTTAGTCTTCAACCTTCACCTTCCAAAGTGAGCTGACCGAACAACTCACCTTCCATACATTTCATGCACTTTCAAGGAGTCCACACCTATTAGGAGATCCTTGCACGCCTCTTTTATAAGCTTCCGCCACCATCAATTCAAGTTTCAACACAACATGAAGGAACTTCTTCCATCATTTGGTATCATGAGCTATGGTCTTCAATAGATAAATGCCTTCTCTTGATTTTAATTTTGTGTTGTTCTTAATTCCGCGTTGTTTATCATATTCCTTACATGTCTTGCTGTTTTAATTTTGTTTTTGATTCATGGTGATGTTTGAAAAATTCTAATCGGTGCATTTGACTCAAATTGTTCTTGAGTTTTCAATTTCAAACTGTTTTTAGGTTCCTAATTGTGGTGCTGTTATGTTTTTGCTTTATTTGAGTCTTTATTGCAATTTCAATCGGTGCAATCTGTTTAGTTTTCGAGTCTTTTGATTTTATGAATCTATACATGTTATGTCAATTGATGTGTTTCCAAGAATTTTCATCAAATCCTAGTAGTACTTTTCTTGATTGATTTGGTTTTTTGATTTGATTTTGAGTCCAGTTTATAATCTAAATTGTTTGATCCTTTGGTGCATTTTTCTTTTAGATTTGAGTTCATGCTTGAGTGCTAGATCCACACAAGTTCTTATATATCAATTCTATTGTGTTTTTGAAGTTTCTTAAAACTGTTTTTAAATTCTGGATCTAAACAGATTGAAGTGTTAGAAAAAAGTGAAGCAAAATTCAAAATAGAAAAAAATTGATAAATCAAATACAATCAGTGTGCAATTATGGCGTGAAAAAAATGGTGAAATGGCATCGGATTTAAAAAGTTTATCAAAATTAATTGGTGCATTTTTTTGGTGTGATTCTAGCGCCAAAATTTAGCTAAGATCTTGAACTGTTTGTGATTTAAATTTTAAATTAAAATTCGAACTATACAGCTCAACATAAATATTTTAAGTCACACATTTTGTACCTCAAAATTCCAGTAGAACTATTTTGATTTTATTAATCCAATTCTAGTGTCATTCTTTAGGTTCAATTTGTTGGTCACCTTTTGTTGAGTGCCTTATTTGTTTGATTGTCATATTCATTCAATACTCTTTCAAGTTGTGTCATATAATTACTCCCTTTGCTGTTGTCCAATTCCAAATTGATTTGTTTCTTTGGTTTGAAATTTGTTAATCTCTTTTATTGGTGGTAAATTTTTTTTTAAAAAAAAGTGGTGCTTGGTTAAGTTGGAGCTAACCTTTATGGTGAGTCCATTATTACTTAGTAGGTTCTGTTTTGAAGACTTAACTTGAATATATTTGAGAGGTTGAACAAGAGTGCAACAACAAGTGAGTTTACAAAATACACAAAAAGTGGGTGCCAATAGCAAGAGTAACAACAAAAAAGAGTACCAACAAGCAAAAGAAGAACATGGAACAGGGTTTCTAAATTTTCTTTTGTAATCCAATTTCCATTGTATTTATTTCGAGTTGAAATTGCATTAAACTTTGATTAATTAGTGGAATAATTACGCATTAGACGGTGAGTGTGTCTTTAATGGTTCTAAGTGCCTAAAAGCCTCACCTTAGGATACGTCTAGCTTAAAAGCTTTCTAGTTAGCTACCTTTAATTGTGTTTTTGTTAATTGTTTTGCATTGTTTACTTGCTTTGTATTGTTTAATTGTTTTGCATTTTTCTTGCTTAAAATTGTGTTTTTCATTCTTAATTGTGATCTAAGTGAATTACTTAGAAAAAGATTTGTGAAAAGTCTTGAGGGATAGATTCTGGCAAGGAAAGGCTTGGTACGTAAGAGATCCAAGTGATCCACCTCCCTTTCCTGTGAAGCTACCTTCATTACATTTCTTCTCTTTTTTGAGGTAAATTACTTACAACACATAACTTTAACCATGTCTTCTCATCATTCTAATGAAAGTGAAGAAGAGTCTATCAAATCTCTTTTAAAAAATTAGCACAAGACTTTCAAGCTCTTTCATATAGACAAATACAACATGATACCCTTCTCAAAGAAAGGGATACTCAATTTGCTTTAATACAAGATGAGTTGAAAATGGTTAAAGAAAGAGATGAATACACCAAATCCAAAGAGAGTTCACATGCATCTAGCTCTAGGGGTAATGATTCTTTTGGGGAAAAAAGTCTTAGAATTAATGAATACTATCAACCACCCCTTAGGAGAGCTAGAAAAGAAAGAAAAGAAATCCCAAAAGAGGTTAGGGTAGATCTCTCTTATTTCCATGGAAAAGAAAACATAGAAGCTTATCTAGATTGGGAAATGAAGGTAGAACAATTGTTTGCTTGCCATAGAGTAAGTGAGGAAAGAAAAGTACCCTTAGCCACTCTAAGTTTCCAAGGTAATGCTATGTATTGGTGGACGACCCTTGAGAGAGATAGGCGTCTTCATAAAGATCCTCCCATAGAGTATTGGAATGATCTTAGGGGAGCCTTAAGACGCTGCCATATTCCCTCCTACTATAATAGGGAGTTAATGGACAAGCTCCAAAGACTCCAACAAAAGACCATGAGTGTAGAGGAATATAGGCAGAAAATGGAATTATATATGATGGGAGCCTCAATTAGGGAGTCTGAACCCACCACCATAGCAAGATTCTTAAGTGGGCTTAACCTTTAGATTAGAGATAGAGTTGAACTTTTGCCCTACCAAGACTTGAATGATTTAATTCAATTGTGTATCAAAGTTGAAGAACAAAATTTGAGAAAAACTTCAAGTCGTAGGTAAAACCCATACTCTAACTCTTATCCAAAAAATGAGTATAAGAGGGAGGAAAGTGTACCTAAAGAGAAACCACAAGAAACTCCCAAGAGTGTAAGAAAAGATGTGCTCACTCCACCCACTCGTAGTAGAGATGTTAAATGCTTTAAATGTTATGGTAGAGGTCATGTTCAAGCCCAATGCCCAAACCAAAGAACTATGTTCTTAAGAGGGGTAGATGAATATAATAGCCATGATGATGAACCTAGTGGGAAAGAGGAAGAGAATAGTGAGAGAGCATATCCATGTGAGGGGGAGTTAATGATGATTCGAAGAACCCTCAACAATCAATCTAGCATGAACCTAGAGACACAAAGAGAAAAGATTTTTCATACAAGATGTAAAGTTTTAGAAAATGTTTGATCTCTCATTGTGGATAGTGGCTCTTGCTGCAATTGTTGTAGCGCTAGAGTGGTTGAAAAGATAAATCTACAATTAATACTCATCCTAAACCTTACAAACTTCAATGGAACAATAGAGATGGGGAATTAACTATAGACAAGCAAGTGAAAGTCGAGTTTTCTGTGGGAAACTACAAAGATAAAGTTTTATGTGATGTAAATCCCATGGAAGCTTGTCATATTTTGTTGGGTAGACCTTGGCAATTTGATAAGAAAACTATGCACACTGGTCTAACCAATGAGATTGCCTTCACCCACAAAGAAAATAAGTTTATACTTTATCCTTTATCACATTCAAAAGTGGTAAAAGATCAAGTACAAATGAAACAAAAGAGGGATGAAGAGAAAAAAAAAATAGAAAAACAAGAAAAAGCCCTTAGGGAGCAAAAGGCGTGGGAGAAGAGTGTTCCTTCCCACAAGGTCATTCAAAAAGAAGAAAGAATTGAAAACACATTTGAAAGTATGCTTCTTGTTGAACAACCTTCAAGCCTTTTAATATGTAAAGGAACACTTTCATGCACTGCCACACTTGTTGAGACCTATGTTATACCTCCTCAATTTAAAGAACTTTTAAAAGAATTTGATGATATATTCTCTAAGGAAGGCCCATAGGACTTCCTCCTTTTAGAGGTATAGAACATCAAATCGATTTAGTTCCGGGAGCTAGTCTATCCAATAGACCAGCTTATAGAATTAATCCTGAGGAAACTAAGGAGATAAAATCACAAGTACAAGATTTGTTGGAGAAGGGTTGGGTTCAAAAGAGCTTAAGCCCTTGTGTTGTACCTGTCTTGTTGGTGCCAAAAAAAGATGGCAAATGGAGAATGTGTTGTGATTGTAGATCCATCAATAACATCACCATCAAGTATAGGCATCCAATTCCAAGACTAGATGACATGCTTGATGAATTGCATGGGTCCATCATATTTTCTAAAATTGATCTTAAAAGTGGATATCAGCAAATTCTAATTAAAGAGGGTGATGAGTGGAAAATATGAATGGTTAGTGATGCCTTTTGGTCTCACTAATGCACCTAACACTTTCATGAGGCTCATGAATCATGTCTTAAGGGATTGCATAGGTAAATACGTAGTAGTTTATTTTGATGATATATTAGTCTATAGTCAAAGCCTAGAAGACCACCTAAGACACACCTTAGGGAAGTTCCCTTAGTGCTTAAAGTTAATAGTTTGTTTGCTAATAGTGATAAATGTACATTTTGTGTTGATAGTGTAGTGTTTTTGGGTTTTATAGTAAACAAAAATGGGGTACATGTTGACCTCGAGAAAATCAAAGCCATCTAAGAATGGCCAACACCACAAAATGTAGGAGATGTTAGGAGTTTTCATGGTCTAGCAAGCTTTTATAGAAGATTTGTGCCTAACTTTTCAAGTCTAGCTTCACACTCAATAAGTTAGTGAAGAAGGACGCTCCATTTTTTTGGACTGAGAAGCAAGATCAAGCCTTCAAGAGGCTAAAAGCTCAACTCCCTAATACATCCATTATAGCTTTACCAAATTTTGCAAATATTTTTGAGCTAGAGTGTGATGCATCGGGAGTAGGTATAGGTGTCGTATTGTTGCAAGGTGGTCATCCAATTGCTTACTTTAGTGAAAAACTTCATGGAGCCACCCTCAACTATCCCACCTATGATAAAGAGCTCTATGCACTTGTGAGGGCCTTAAAGACTTGGGAGCACTATCTAGTTTCTAAGGAATTTGTCATTCATAGTGATCATGAGTCTTTAAAATATTTGAAAGGTCAACATAAG
>Ga0123342_1007926_pt1 | contig 13737 bp, 4 predicted proteins | sample Turbeawhitnodule_FD_89960 | JGI IMG/M metagenome (GOLD analysis project Ga0123342, IMG submission 89960) | Root nodule microbial communities of legume samples collected from Mexico - Turtle bean Mexico white nodule | ecosystem: Host-associated > Plants > Roots > Nodule | place: Mexico: Nepantla...
AGGAAAAATCCATTTCGGGAGAATTTTTCAGAAATTTTGTGCAAACCAAGGCTATCCTCTACCAAAACTTGTGAAATTTCGCCCTACTCTCCGAAATTGTATTCTGGGTCCGTATTGCGCTGACAATATTCACACGAGTACTTTCATGTGTTGCTTGCACCAAGGGAAGGAGGCACGTCCATAAACAAATCACAAAAAGAAGATACGGAGAGAAAAGCCAGGACGTTTTATTTCGGAAAACCAGTTTTGTTCACTCTCGATCTTGGACTTACTACGCCTTACTCCCTGGGAATTCTGGTCTGAAATTTTTACCAGACGTTCGTCACTGTGTCTACTGAGTTTTGGCTGAGATTTGAGCCCCAGATTCGTCCCACAAGGTCGGCAATAAATTTTTTATTCATCACTGCCACGGCTGAAAGGAAGGTTCGCTTGTGTGTGAAACTGTTTGATCTTTTTAGTGGGCGAATACTCATCCGTTTGATCTGAAATTTGTCGCGTTTTGTCCCAAATTCAGTGGAGATTCTTACGTGAAATTTCAGGAAAAATCCATTTTGGGAGAATTTTTCAGAAATTTTGTGCAAACCAAGACTATCCTCTACCAAAACTTGTGAAATTTCACCCTACTTTCCGAAATTGTATTCTGGGTCCGTATTGCGCTGAAATAATTCACACGAGTACTTTCATGTGTTGTTTGCACCCAGGTAACCAGACATTCGTCATTGTGTCTATTGAGTTTTGGCTGAGATTTCAGCCCCAAATACGTCCCACAGGATTCCCATTAAATTTTTTATTCATCATTTCCAGGGCGGAAAAAAAAGTTCGTGTGTGAAACTGTTTGATTCTTTTCCTAGGTAAATACTCATCCGTTTGAACTGCAATTTGTCTCGTTTTGTCCCAAATTCAGTCGAAATTCTTACGTGGAATTTCATAAAAAAACTATTTCGGGAGAATTTTTCAATAATTTTGTGCATATCAAGGATCTACCAAACCTTATGAAATTTCGCTTTAGTTTCTGGAATTTTATTTTGGGTCCGTATTGTGCTGAAAAAATTTACACAAGTGCTTTTGTATGTTGTTTTCACCCAAGCAAGGAGGCACGTCCATAAACAAATCACAAAAACAAGATACGGGGATGAAAAGCCAGGGCGTATTGTTTTAAGAAATCTAGTTTTGTTCACTCTCGGTATGGGACTTACTACGCCGAATTCTTTGGGTCTTTTGGTGTGAAATATTTACCAGACATTCGACAATATGTGTGTTAAGTTTTGGCTGAGATTTGAGAACCAAATTCGTCCCACGAAATTTGCAATAAATGTTTTATTCATCACTGCCAGGGCTGTAAGGAATGTTTATTTGTGTGTGAAACTGGTTGATTCTTTTCCTAGGTGAATACTCATCCGTTTGACCTGAAATTAGACGCGTTTTTTCCCAAATTCAATCGAGATTTTTACGTGGAATTTCAAATAAAAGTTATTTTGGGAGAAGTTTTCAGAAAATTTGTGCAAACCAATACTATCCTCCTCCAAAAAAATTTAATTTCACCCTAATTTCTGCAATTTCATTATGGGTCCATACTGCATTGAAAAATTCCAAAAGTTCTCATACAAGTACTTTTATATGTTGTTTGAAACCCTGCTAAGGAGGCACGTTCATAAACAAATCACAAAAAAGAGATAAAGGGAAGAAATCCAGGACGTTTTGCTTCCGGAAAAAGTGTTTTGTTCACTCTCGGTCTGGGACTTACTACACCTTATTCCTTGGGTCTTTTGGTTTGAATATTTTACCAGACATTTGTCAATGTGTGTATGAAGTTGTGGCTGAGATTTGAGAACCCAATTCGTCCCACAATATTTGCAATAAATGTTTTATTCATCACGGCCTAGGCTGAAAGGAAGGTTTGTTTATGTGGGAAACTATTTCATTTTTTCCTAGGTAATTACTCATCCGTTTGACCTAACATTTTTCGAGTTTTGTCCCAAATTCAGTTGAGATTCTTATGTGCAATTTGAACAAAAAATTATTTTGGGAGAACTTTTCAAAAGAAATTTGCAAACCAAGACTATCATCCACCAAAATTTGTGAATCTTCGCCCCAATTTCTACAATTTCATTTGGGATCCATACTGCATTGAAAAATTCCAAAAGTACTCACACAAGTACTTTCATATGTTTTTTGCATCCAGCTAAGGAGGCAAGTCCATAAACAAATAACAAAAAGGAGATATAGGGAAGAAAAGTCACGACGTTTTGCTTTCAGAAAACCAGTTTTGTTCACTCTTGGTTTGGGACGTACTACGTCTTATTCCTTGGGTCTTTTGGTGTGAAATTTTTATCAGACATTCGTCATTGTGTGTATTGAGTTTTGGCAGAGATTTGAGCCCCAAATTCATCCCACAAGATTTGCAATAAATGTTTTATTCATCACTACTAGGGTTGAAAGGAAAGTTCATTTGTGTGTGAAACTGTTTGATTTTTTTCCTAGGTGAATACTCATTCGTTTGACCTGGAATTTGTCGCGTTTTGTCCCAAACTCAATCAAGATTCTTACGAGTAATTTCGGAAAAAAATTATTTAGGAAGAATTTTTCAAAATATTTGTGCAAACCGAGGCTACCCTCTACCAAAATTTATTAAATTTCACCCTATTTTCCGCAATTTCATATTGGGTCCCTACTGCATTGAAAATTTCCAAAATTACTTACACAAGTACTTTCATATGTTGTTTCCACCCAGCTAAGGAGGCACATTCATAAAAAAATCACAAAAAAGAGATATAGGGAAGAAAAGCCATGACGTTTTACTTTTAGAAAACCAGGTTTGTTCACTCTCGGTCTGAGACTTACTACGCCTTATTCCTTGTGTCTTTTGGTGTGAAATTTTTACCAGACATTGGGCATTGTGTGTATTGAATTTTGGTAGAGATTTGAGCCCAAAATTCATCCCACAAGATTTGCAATAAATGTTTAATTCAATATTGCCAGGGCTGAAAGGAAGGTTCATTTCTGTGTGAAACTATTTGATTTTTTTCCTTGATGAATACTCATCTGTTTGTCCTGAAATTTGTCACCTTTTGTCCCAAATTTAGTAAAATTTCCAAAAATATTCACAAAAGTACTTTCATATGCTGTTTGCACCCAGCTAAGGAGGTTTGTCCTAAAATAAATTACAAAAAGGAGATATAGGGAAGAAAGGACGTTTTGCTTTCAAAAAACCAATTTTCTTAAGATTTGAGCTTGAATAAAGTTCAGAGCACTACATGCTATAAGAATCTTAGACGAAGACAAGAGAGGAGCCAGACAAAGACATGAGTGAAAACATTAAAAAACATAAGAACATAGGATTGGATTGTGTTTTTTCAAATTTTTTATTAATAATTTTAATAATAAGAATCATAACAAAATTAGTAAATGATTTTGGTTTAGTGTTTATAAATTTTCTTATTCAGTGAATATGAGTTCAACTCTGTCTTGTAAGAAAATGTATTTATTTATCTTTAACTATTTTAACAATTCAGTTACAGATGACTTAGGCTTCACTCTTAATTATCGACAGATATTAATCCGTGTTTAATTTTTATTTTTTATATTTGTCGGTAAAATCATTAGTAAATAACAATAAACACAATTTCTATTGGTAATGTCATTTATGTTGAATCAAGTGTGTTCAAGCTTTGAAGAATCCAAACCCTGTGAAGGTTGATGAAAGGCTGGTTGTGCTTGTTGTTACTGAGTTGTCTTTAGATAGGATCTGGGGTAGATTATGTGTGTAAATCCACTCTTGATTGAATCCAAAGCATAAGCATTCTCAAACCTTTTAGTTGAAAAGTGTTTTTCAAAGTAAGTGAAAAACAACCTGTTGTTTTGTCGAAACAACCGATTGTATTTCACTTAGGTGTTTTTATAAACGTTGAAAACTGTTTTTGATAGTTGACTTGCTGTCAAACCAAAACAACCGATTGATTCGAGCATTCAACCAATTGTTTGCTTTAGGACCATAACAGAAAATTGTTTTGTGCTTTGACTGAGCATTAAATGATTTTATAACTGAATGCGCTCCAATTTTAAATGCTTTGACCAGTCTTTGAATGCAAAATATAGTTTGTTCAGATTATGTAACAAACAACAACTGAGTTTTAATAAAAGAAAAACAGATTTGAGTTTTTCACTGATTTTGCTTTTGAAGAGTTAGAGATTGCTTTGATTAAGAGAGTGTGATATAGGATTTTCATCTTGTATTGATTTCAGATCTTTTCTGTAACAAGTGTAATCCTTTGTACCTTTGAAGAAACTCAGTGTGTGAAGCTGAGAAGTGTTGTATGTTCTTGAGGTTGTCAAGATTAGCATTCTAGTGGTGTTTGAGCTGAGCCAAAGGAAGTGTGTCTTGAGAGGATCAAGGTCACTTCTTTGGTGGTGTTGTAAGTAATCTAGGGTTGATTGCTTAGTGGATTCCCCAGTGCTTTCTGGGAAGACTGGATGTAGCTCTTGGTTAAGAGTGAACCAGTATAAACCTCTGTGTTCAATCTCTCTATTCCTTAAACTCTTTAATTTCAGTTTGTATTTGTGAACTGGTATAAACAACCGATTGTTTTTCTGGTGTTGTGCTTATTTGTTTTGTGTTTTGGCAAACTGATTTCTTAATCAAGTTTTTCTCAAAGTAATTTCATTCTAAACTTAAAAGTTTGCGAAAACTCTCTTTAAACCATTCACCCCTCTAATTTAAAGTCATACATTCTAACAATTTAGCGATCAATATTTTTTAGTGTAAATAATATATATGGATTGGTATAACATTGTTGTTTTTCTGTATTATAAGTTTTGGATTTAACTCTAGCTCAATTAATTTGTTTTGTTTAATTTGCTCACATGATTGAATGCCCACACTTCGCGTCATTAGACTTCACATGTGCATTATAATTGAATATCGACGAAGACTTGTAGAGTTTACTTTCTGCGTTGTCACCGATTTCTCTATAAAAGTTTTAAAAAAAATATTATTATTTTCATAAATCAAACACCAACTTAAAATTAATAAAAATAAGTTTGTCTAAAGATTAACAACCAAATTTAATTATTTTATGTAGCTAAGCAACGAAGTCTATGCTTTTATGTTGGTACTCATCAACATTTATGGGAACGGTGTGAACACGACCTGTGAGTGACATGACTTTATTAATCTCAATTGTTTTTTATTAATATCAATTAGTTTACGGTGAAGTTAAACAAATTAGTTCTATTTAGTTGCTCTAAGACATCATTGATGGTCCAAGTAAATATTATTGGTGGGTGTGAAAGTATCATCATCCAATTTAATATAGTTTTCCAACATAAATTTACCAATATAGATATATTTAAATAAATAGAAATATAATTCAAATATTTGAGTAAATTCAATGCATGATTTATAGGTAAAAATATACTATTAACTAAATAAGGTGTGCTGATGTCAAAACGGAGATCAAGTCATAATTATAGCTAGCTCATTACCGAGTAATCTAATAATAAAATCAACTCTATTGTAATATGTGTATATAAGAGCGTAAGCTCATTAACATATACACTAATAAAACCAGGTTCAAATTGGTTGAATATATTATTAATCGACAAATAATTAATAAATTAAAAAAAAATTAAGAGGTGTTTCAATTTTTATAAAAAAAAAATACTTGGATTATTTCAATGTTATTAAGTTTTTTTTATTAATTCTCGGAATGGTAAAGTTATTCTTCTTCCTACACATGTCTAAGATTTTGTGAAGACATCAATTTTCCTTTACTCATTTGATCTATAAGAAAATGAAATTTTGTTTCAATGTGTTTACTTCTTACATGAAAAACTTAGACAAAATGATATCAGATATAACTACTGCATTGGTTTCAGATATTCCAGTTTTAACTCTTAGTTCTCAACCATAAACATTAACATGTTGTTTCTGCTGCTGCAATATACTCGACTTCACATGAAGAGAGTGCTACAACACTATACTTCTTTGAACACCAAGAAATTTGTGCATTCATGTACTTTAATAGATAACCAAAAGTGTCTTTTCTCTCCTGTCTTCACACCAATCTGAATCAGAACAAGCCTCCAAAACAACTCCATTTTTTTCTTTATTTTGATTTGTTTGTCTAGGAAAAAATAAGTCAAAATCAATAGTACCTTTTAGACACCTTAGAATAGTTGCAGCGATATTTGGTGTCCTCGGATCATTAATAAAGCTGTTAATTAAGCCCACTTAATAGCTAATGTCAGGCGTAGTATTGCATAAATACCAAAGAGATTCGACTACTTTATGTCGATCATTCTTAGGCTGTTCTTAAAACTCATTCTTGACAATTTCATCAACTTCTTGAAAATCAAGAATTGCATCCATCTTAACACACTAATCATCATAATCTTTCCCAATAAATATGGGCAAATTTCTTGGTATACCTACAACAACATTGAAACATACTACAACAATGTTTCAATGACAATATTTGTCCTTTTTTTCACTCCTTCACAGGTCCACAACCTCAACTCTAGATACTGTTGGGTTATACTACAAGAAAAAAAAAATTTAACAAGGATTTATTTTTACATTATCCATAGTTAAAACCTTTATTAAGTCATTTACCCAAAGTTGCAATTTCTCCCGCTAAATCATTCCTGGAAACGTGTTTTCCATGGTTTTTTTAAACCTCGAGAAAAAACTTTCAGAAACCCTTTTAAAAACCATGGGTTTAACAACCTCCATAAAATATGGATTTCAAAACTTCCGTAACGATCCTCCTTACTTATCTCTCTTCCACTGTAAACACACTGCTCACCTTACTGTCCCAACTTGGGTCACAAGTCACTGTTCCCTAACTCGACAATAACTAGTGTTTGTCACTCTTTTATATATCCTAAATAATTGAATTATCTATCAGATGTAGACTTTAAATTCATGTGTGTTCCTGGCTAAATATTGCAAGAACATGATAAATTAACTTTATCCCTTCTCGCTTTCAGAGTGAAAAAATTATTATATGCATTTTAAAATGAAAGTATTAATTTAAATTATTTCAAAATTATGAGAATTAAATATTAATAATTATAATTAAAACTAAAATTGCACATAAAATATACTTACATCAAAAGCTAAAAAAAATAAGTCAAGTTTTTTTGAAGTATAAGTTCGTAACAAAAAAAACTATGAATTATATAAACCAACTACCATCAATCTAAAAAATATGCAAATATTGTTGAAATACTTATTATCCAAAATTTGTTATTAATATACTTATTATTCAAGGTTATTTTGTTGAATTTTTAAAATAAATTTTAAAAATTTTAAAAAACTTATTTGTAATGTAAAGTTACATTTTCAAAATTTTAGAAAATTTAATTATAAATATATAGAATGTATTAAAACTATGTAGTTTTTTATTATTTATTTATAAATAGATTAATTATATTTATTTATTAAAGTTTGAAAATTTTGGAATATTTTGATTGAGGTTTTACTATAAATCTTTAGAAATCATCAAAAGTTAAAAAAATGTTTTTTTTTGAGATTTTAGAAAAACACTTTTAAAATTTAACGAAATTAAAAAAACTTCTGTTTTCTAAAGTTATATTAACTTCCACTAATTCTTTTATTTTTTTATACTCACGCACACTGTTGAAATCTGTTACACAAGCGCACACTAATTTAGAGAAAAACAAGAGAGAATTTTCTCATTAATCTTAATATATATCATACAAGTATTTATAAATTCTCTTTGTTATTTAAAAGAGTTACAATTACTTTGATTATTACAACAAAATACAGGGGAGGTGGAAAATAAAACATGAGTTCCAGTCTTACATCTTCATTGAAAATGACTTAAAGATGAGTCATAACAGGGAAATGAAATAACTTTCCACCCATTTTATTTATAGTTTATTTATATGAGAGTAAATGATATATTAGAACCCTAAACCAAAACCCAACCAACATATGTTGAACATTAGTCACCGCGAGCTGAAAAAAAAGTCTGGGCAGCAGTGAGAATAACCCCCGCAGCAGCAGCAATAACCGCAATCAGTTTCCATCTGGTAGGGATATAATCACGTCTCAGCAACCGAAACGAGCGCATCCAATTGTAGCAAAATAACGTGAGACTCCCCTTCAAAACGTGCCACATGATTCTAAATGTTGCCGTGGTACAAAGTGTGCTTCGGTATGAATTCAACTGCAGAATCACCTCACTGATCCAAGGATCCATGTCAGTTTCCTCCACATCGGATTCAGAAACTCCCTCACTCATCTTGCAGAACAGATCCACCAAATCTTCGTTGCTCTTTATTCTTCTGCCCTTCTTGTCCACCGCTACCCATATCACTTCTCTGTCCAGAAGCAGTTTAACATCGTCCACAGAACAAATCAAACTCTGAAAGAACCAAGCATAATAAAGGAAGTGAAACCTTGTTCTGGCTTCACTCATGTCCTCAGAAAGAGCTCTTTCCCCGTTGTATTTTTCCACCTTATTTTTGTTCACCTCCCAGGCAATGAAATTCCGCCACTTCGCTTCCGTGGTTTCAGTAATACGCAGCTGCGGGATTTCTAGCTTCCCATCGCTGAACGTTATCCTCATGTCAAACCTGTTCATGGCTGCTATATTTGAATCCTCCATCTGCGCGTTGATCTTACCTTTAATTGTAACCCCAGCTACAAGGAGCTCGTTAGCGCAGCGATTTAGTTTCAATCTTCTGTTACTCTCATCTTCTCCACTGTCTATAGGAATCTTCACATCCCTTTTTGTTCCACCCTTTTCATTATCTATGAAAGCGTGAACAAGTTCAAGGAAATTATAAACGTTTAACTTGCCGCACCTGGAACCCAGGCTAGCGTAATCGTAACCCAAGATAGAAAGCGCAAGCTGTTGTATCAAGATGTCACCATGTGTGTCTCCATAGCCTCCAAAAACATGGGGAAAAAGTTTGGAGGACAAGAGCTCGAGAACAACAAGGGGGATTTGGTTTTCCAGCAAGGTTAAATCCGACAACACCTTTCCCCCACGTATGACATGGCCTCCAGGACTAGAATCAGATGAGGTGTTGTTTATTTTGTTGTCTAGTTCGGTTGATCCACTAATGAGAAGCTCCAGCAGAAAACAGCCATCCAAAACCATACATTTGGCGAGGTCGCTGCTGTCGAACTCAAGTTTATCAACACTGTAGCTTGCACGAACTACTTTATCTAACTTCAACATAGCACTGCCACATTTTTTCAAAGCTTCATCTGCACCTACACTTGCTCGATTAAGGAGATGCAACAAGCAGCGCCATTTTATCTTTTCCATGTGTTGAAGCTCCATTCTCTTCCCCTGGTGTAGGGGTCCTATGGATACCACCTGTGGCTTGTAAGCTTCCACTTTCGATTTTCGAAGTTTCTCTGGAACAAGATGAATGCTACATGTGTCCATGTTTTCGTTATCGACACAATCCAGCATCATTGACATAGAATAAGCCAATTCCTTCGAAATTGTATCTCCGTAAACACCATCCATGACCGATTTGATCGATACATAGAGGAAAGATGTTGAGAAAAACAAACTAACTGTTATATATCTGCTCGGATTGTCCTTTAAATAAACATACACAGGTTTTGTTGACGGAAAATGGTGGTAGTTTTACAATTTTTTAAAGTTGTATACAAACCCTTGATATTATAGGTTTAAAAATAAATATGTACAATACAATTATAATTAAATAATATTAAGAATTATAATACAATTGTATAAAAAATTAGAATTGGTTATTTTGTTGACATTGTAAATAATAAATAACATATTTTTATAATATTATAATAATATTTTTAAATTAAAAAATAAAATATTAATTTATTAAAGTGTGAACTGTATATTTTTTCAGGATATTAATATATCAGCATCCATAAAGATAAAAGATCTTAAACTGTGTCACTTATATATTTCTTTTAAGTGCTCTATCTATGCTTTTGAGCGAAAATCTGTTCCTAAATTTGTATAATTAAATGTTGATGAAAAATATAAATTTTGAAATCGTTAAGTCGTCCCACATATATATTCTTTAATTTCCTTAAAAAAAATTGTACAACCCTTTTTCATATAATAAAATGAAAGAGTCCATTAAAGAAAATTTTAAAACTCTCTGCAATTATGAATGTCGTTAAAAGATTTAAATATTGATCATAGCTATCGTCATTCGAGGAGATTTTAACCATGGTTCTAAAAGAATCATCTTTTTGCAAGGGAGTTACTATTACAAAATTATTAAATAAAAATTAATTAGTTTCTATATTAATATTGAGAATTTGGAAAGAAAACCTCAAACAATTTTTATAGTATGTAATGTCGGTAGCAAGCAGGATTGTGAACCCAAATCTTTTCAGTATGACTAAAGAAGTATTAAGACAAATTCTTTAGTTATATTATTATTATTAATATTATTATTATTAATATTATTATTGTTGTTAATATTATATTTATATTGTTAATATTATTAATGATAATAAGTATAATAAAAATCATATAAATACTGAAGAATTTGTTTGGACAGTGTTAAATTTTTATTTGATTACTAAAGTTACCTAGTTTCGAATTAAATTTTATATAAAGTATGTAAATAAGGTAAGAGCAGCCTGTTTCAGTAATGTGAGAGAAACTAATCTATGTCATGCTCATCTCAGTTTTTTCCATTGTATCAGTTCGAGAATTTAATATTATGTGTCATTTAGGTTAAATTAGATGATTATTATTTCACCATTAACATTAAAAAAAATTACCCAAAAGCAAAATTGATAAGACCAAAAAATCATTGATAAGCACGCCTTATTAATGAAAAAGCGATGGGCAAAATTTCATCGAGTGAATTACCGATAGGATTTTTTGTCAGTAATTACTAATATTATTTTCAATTATTACAACATTACAACATATTATTAAAGCTATTATTATAACTTTACCATTTTACTGCATGTGGAACTTGAACCCATGACCACTAACAACGAGATCCTAACCACTAAACCAATTTATTTATTTGTATTTTTATTATTCTTTGTTATTATTGTTAATAATAATATCAATAATAATAATAATGTTAATATTAATAAAATTAATAATAATTATAACAATAATAATTATATATGTGGTAAATATTAAAAATATTAATATTAATATTAATAATACCAATGTCATTATTAATAAAATTAACTATAATTACAATAATATTAATAGTAATATTAAAAATAATCAATAATAATATAATAAGAATGATAACAAAATTAGTAAATGATTTTGGTTTAATGTTTCTAAAGTTTCTTATCTTATAGCAAAATGTATTATTTTATCTTTAATAAGTTTTGCACCCAACTACAGATGAATTAGGTTACACTCATTGTCGTCGATGAATATTGATTCGTGTTTTATTTTTCTTTTTAATTTTTGGTAAAATTTATTGATAATTACCGACAAACAAAAATCCGTCGATAACTCCATTAATTGATAATAAAAAAAATTATCAACATATATAAATTCATCCATAATTTTTTTTCAATAATTCAATATTTTTTTTAGTTTAAATTATATATATATATATATATATTATAACTTTATTGTTTTTCTGTATTACAAGTTTTGGATTTAACTCTAGTTGATCCCAATTAATTTGCTTTGGCTAGAATTTGGTCACATGATTTTATGTCCAAACTTCGCGTCATTAGACTCTAATCAAATTTAGTTAACCTAACAATCATGTTCATACCATAACATTCACATGTACATTATAATTTAATATCAACGAAGACTTGTAGAGTTTACTTTCTCGTTGTCACCGGTTTCTCTATAAAAGTTAAAAAAATATATATATTATTATTTTCATAAATCAAACACCAAGTTAAAATTAATAAAAATAAGTTTGTCCAAAGATTAACAACCAAATTTAATTATTTTATGTAGCTAAGCAACGAAGTCTATGTTTTTATGTTGGTACTCATCAACGTTTATGGGAACGGTGTGAACACGACCTGTGAGTGACATGACTTTATTAATCTCAATTGTTTTTTATTAATATCAATTAGTATACGGTGAAGTTAAACAAATTAGTTCTATTTAGTTGCTCTAAGACATCATTAATGGTCCAAGTAAATATTATTGGTGGGTGTGAAAGTATCACCATCCAATTTAATATAGTTTTCCAACATAAATTTACCATATAGATTTATTTAAATAAATAGAAATATCATACAAATATTTTAGTAAATTCAATGCATGATTTATAGGTAAAAATATACTATTAACTAAATAAGGTGTGTTGATGTCAAAACGGAGATCGAGTCATAATTATAGCTAGCTTATTACCGAGTATCTAATAATAAAATCAACTCTATTGTAATATGTGTATATAAGAGCGTAAGCTCATTAACATATACACTAATAAAACCAGGTTCAAATTGGTTGAATATTTTTTTAATCGATAAATAATTAATAAATTAAAAAATAATAATAAGTGTTTTAACCTTTATAAAAAAGATATTTAGACTATTTCAATGTTATTAAGTTTTTTTTATTAATTCTCGAAGTGGTAAAGTTATTTGTCCTCTTCCTTTTATATGAGAATTCCTTTTGTCAGACGGTGTTAAAATTAACACTGATGGGATTGTTATGGGTTATTCGGGTCTTGCTACTTGTGGAGGTATTTTCTATGGGAGTAAGGGGAGTTTATTGATTTTTTCTTTGCGTTTTTTGAAGTGAAAACTGGTTTGGTTGCTGAGTTTTATGGAGTTATATATGCTATGGAGGAAATTCAAAAGATGAATCATACTAATGTATGGCTTGAATGTGATTTTGCCTTTATTTGTGCTACTTTTACTGCTATGATCAATGTTTCGTGGATGTTTCATAATCGATAGAACACTTGTCTTATTTATTGTGGGAAAATCAGGTTTAGGGTTACTCGTATTTTTCGTTAAGGGAATGAGTGTGTGGATAAGTTGGCTAATTTAGGATTTATTCATGGAAAATCTTTTCATTGTTATGATAGGCTTCCATATAATATGTTATTAGAATTCTTTTATGAATATGCATAGTTTACCTACATATCATTTTTTTAATATATGGGTTTTGGTCTAGTCCCCCATATTTTTCTTTATTTTCTTTCTCTTTTATTTTTTCTTTTAATAATATTTTTTTATGTGATGACAGATGATTGTTGTTACTTGAGATGTCAGCATAACTGAGATGTCAAGTTGCATAATGATATCTAACATGAAAGCTTTTATTATAAAAAGAAAAACCTTAACCATAATAATCCTCTAAAAGCAGAAAAAAAAAATATTACAATTTATCATAAAATCGAGTTTCCCAGAAAAGATACATATAAAATCTTACATTGCACACACAAGAACCCTTAACTACCCTCTACATACCTTGTTGAAACCATTCCAAAATGCATTCATTGAAATCACTCAAGACAACCCCAATATGCAAGCGTGGGAAATGTTTTGCACTTGTGGTTCTAAGACATTGTATGTTTTATGATTGCACAATTTCTTAGTAGCAACATCTAAGAAAGCTTTGGTGCACTGGAACCCTTTTATGGGTGTAGTCTCCCACATAACTCAAAAAACTTTGGTTCTCTATTACCGGACAAAATCATTATTAGACTTAATTAGACTTAATTACAGGAATATAATCACTATTAATGAGTCTATAATTAGACTTAATTATAGGAATATAATCACTATTAATGGGTCTATAA
>Ga0123342_1007927_pt1 | contig 13737 bp, 4 predicted proteins | sample Turbeawhitnodule_FD_89960 | JGI IMG/M metagenome (GOLD analysis project Ga0123342, IMG submission 89960) | Root nodule microbial communities of legume samples collected from Mexico - Turtle bean Mexico white nodule | ecosystem: Host-associated > Plants > Roots > Nodule | place: Mexico: Nepantla...
AATATATATATATATATATATATATATATATATATATATATATATATATATATATATATATATAACTATCTTATGTCTCATTAATCATGACAATTAAAGCCCTTTCTATTATTAGAGTTTTCATCACCACAATGATAAGTCCCTTTCTATTTGAGATGTGATTATCATATTGATCTAATCCCCTTTCTACAAAAGGGTTAAGTATAGGGACAGTTGAAACTTAAATACTATGTTTGAATATTATAAGAAAGTGAAAAGAGAATAAAGTAGAATGAATGAAAAATATTAGAAAATTTGATGACCTATTAGTTATTAAATATGAAAGAAAATATAAAGAAAGGAAGATAAAAAAATACTATCTCTTTCTTGATTTGATTGAGAAGAAAGTGAAAGAAAAAAATGTATATTTATAAAATTAAATATATTAATTTTTTAATTTAGAGAATAGAAAAATATTTTTTAATTTAATATTACTTTATTACTTGAATAAAGTAAAATAAATAAGAAATTACATTATTTTAAGAGAGAAAAGGAGATGAAAAGAAGAGGAAATGAAGATATAGGGAAGGAGTGAAGAGAGAGGTACAAGAACTACTTTTCTTTTATTCTCAAAAGAAAAAAGGGGTGTGCAGTGCATTAAAGGGGGTTAGAAAAGAAGGGCCCTTTGGAAACTTGACATTTCTATTTATCTTTTGGACTCTAACGTCACAATCACTTGCCTTTAATATCTTTTAACTCTACTATTTACACTCCCCCTTTTATGTTATACACACTCTTCCTTTTTCATATATTTTAAACCATTTCCTAACTTATTTAAATTTAAATTAAAATTAAAAATTAAAAAATTACTTTCAACATTTCTTAACTCTAAAATAAAATTCAATTACAAAATTAAATAATTTAACTTTCATCTTCTTTTCTTGAATTTTTAATTTATTATGTGATTAGAAATATCAACAAACTATTCTTATTTACCTCTATTTTTTCCTTCAGTTTTTTTCAAAACATTCTTATCCCTTTGCACCACCAACACTCACTAACCAAAGAAAATAAATTCTGAATACCTTTTAATTTTCATGTTTTGGGGAATATTTTTAAGAAAAAAAATGTTTTCTACGAAAAACTATCTTGAATGCAATGTTTTTACATCATAGAAGCACTTTTTGTCTTCTTATTATAATGTAAAGTTAAAACCAAAATTTCTATAATCTCGAATGTAATTTTTTAATCAAATTTTCATTTTCTTAACATTAAAGCAAATGTTTTTAAAATATAAAAATTTAAAAAAATATCTGGAGTATTATTTTTATTTTCATGTTCTGAATTAAAAACAGTGTGAAAAAATGTTCTAGAAATTACTCAATATATCTAGTTTCTTTTTATATTCCATTTTTGTTGTACAATAAAATTAAATATTATAATCAATATAAGATAAAATTCTACAAAATAACAAAAGAAAAACTAAATATACGATAACGATTTTCAGAATAATAAAAAGTAAATAGTTGATTGTTTTTAATTTTATATATATTCTATAAAGTATATTATTTTATTGCTATGAGAGTACGAATAAATAAATACAAAAGTACATGTATTTGTACTAGTATACATAAAATGGTGAAAGTTGTATTTTTTCTCTCTCTTCTAATCTACTTATTATTATTGAATGAAATTGGGTTTGACTTCAGCTACTCTGTTAACCAATTTATTTAAGAATTTCCTTTTCGCACCCCACACATTGCTTCATGTACCTCTTAAATTTTAATATATTTTGTTCATGACAAGTAGGTGTAAAGAGGTGAAGAACACTCCAAAGTGTTCTTAAAAATAAAATAAAAAAAATATAAAACATGAAATTCTAAACAATGTTTTAACATTATGGAACAAAGATTTTTCACACAAGTCAACCTTTTACCAATAGTCAGAAAGTTCTAAATTGAGATTAATCATAATGAAATCATTTTATGGAACAGTTTAAAACTTATTATAAAATGTTGTTTCCATAACATAGAAGAAGGAAATTGGATTATCATTGATAATGTCTTGTACTATGTAGGTATCTATTTCTTCTTTTAGGAAAATGATACCTGGACAACTTTGCTCCAGTATACAACCATTTTTTTTTTCTAAAATTTCAATTTTTTGTATGAAATGACAAAAATACCCTTTTTTATATCATTAATTAAGGGTTGTATAGTGGAGCAGGTTGTCCATATATCATTACTCCTTCTTTTAATAGTGTGCTCATACCTAAAAGGCCTATTAGAAAGACATCTATTTGTTCTCTATAATTTTATTCTCAATTCCAACTTTCTTTTTCCTCAAACACTACACTCTATCTATCTATAATTCTCTTTATCTTAGGGTAAAAAAGAAGGTTACCCTTTTAGTTATCACTCACACCCAAAATGATACATTTAAAACTCTAAGTATCAAGCTTACCTCATTTTGCCTTTGGTATATGTTGCCGAAACTCCAAACTCAAAATTTGTTCTACTAAGGGTTTGACTTTTCTCCAAACTTCTAGAGGAATGATACCTTCACAACAAGTATTGGAAATTAATTCAATAAGTAGAATGTCCAATTTATAACTTCAACTATAAAGGGTTGCATAACCATTCCAATAAAAAACATATTCATCCTTTATCTTTTTTATTCTTGCTTGTAATAAGTTGTTTTTTATTTACTATTTTCATAAAATAATTTGAAATTGAGTTAAACTCTACTCTATTCGAAAACACTTTGATAGATGTATTTACTTCCTTTTCCACCATGTTCTTGTAAGTCTTGAAACACTCTGATACTTTTATTATTTCAAAATAAAAATATATTCAATCCTTATGGCAATAACCATAATTCAGAACAAGAGATATTTTTTTCCACTATATGATATAGACTTTATTAATTAAAAAATATATTCATATATGAGTTCCAATAACTCAAAGAAAGGAGGATATGACTTTGCTACTTGTTGTTCAAATGAAGCAAAACATCTTCCAATTATTTTAAAGTCTTGTGACACTATCACCACCATTATCATTCATGTCTTTATCAACTACCCAACAAACACGAATTTTATCCACACATTACACACACATGTACAAATACAAAACTATTTTATTATTGTTTCTACACACTCAAACTCCAAACTTTTTTTATCAAAAGATAATTAAATCTAATTCAAGTTAGATTGAATTAATATAAAAGCAAGTTTTTATTGTTGTTTCTTTATTCTTGCACAAATCTTTTCTAAAAGTGTCAAAACCCACCAATTTAATATACATGTCTCTTAAAAAAATGAGAACAAAATTTGTGTCATATTCAACCCCCTCTTATATATACAGGTCTCTTATATATTTTAACCATTATACTATTAACATTATTTATTAAATTATTATTAACATTATAATGGAAATATTAAGTATTCCGATAATTATAATAGCGAAAGTATGATATCTACTTAAGTGAACATTATTTTTACTTGATTGGAAATATATAATAAATATAATACATATTTGGAAAAGAATTATAATAATTAAAATTTAAAAATACCATTAAAATAATTAATATATGAATAAAAATTATAAATGTTTAAAATTATCTAATTACTAAAATTATAAAAATTCAAAAATATGATCAATAAACTAAAATTTATATAAAATAAAAATTATATCTCTATTATTCTATAGTTATCAATTATATATTTCAATAAATACGACTAAAAAATTATTAAATAAAAATTAATTTTAAATTTAAAAATAATTAATTATTATATTAATTATATTAGATATTATTTTATAAACTAAAAAATTATTAATTTTAAAATAGCTTTTATTATTAATAAAAAAATTATAAATTAATTTTTAAATTGGTATCTAATGATAATTAAAAATAACTAGTTAGATATTAATTTAAGAATTAATTTATTATTTTTTATTAATAATACAAATTATTTTAGATATTAATATTATTTTAATCTATAAAATAATATATAATTTAGTGACTAATTGTTTTTTATTTTTAAAATTAATTTTTATTTAATAATTTTTTTAGTGTAATGGTTTTAGTAAATAATTTAATAAATTAATTGAATAGGTTTCATCTATCGTGCATCTTTTCCCAACTTTGACCTAACTTTTTTATCTTTCGATTAACTTCTAAACATCATTGCAATGTAGTGTGGGAAGAATTTGAACTACGCACTTCTATTATTGTTTAGGTTTTGTGGTGGGTGGTGTTCTTCATTACTAAATTTTCTTCATTTTATGGTGATTTGTGCTATTTAATATGTTGTATCATTTTCCTTCAATTTGTGTACGTACCAACTACCCTCTCCTTGTTTCTTTTCGATTACTCAATCAATGTTTTCATTCTTCTTTTTTTCAATATTTTTTTATCAAGAAAAAATAAATAAATTAAAAGAAGTATTTTAGATGTCTCTATCCTTGTATAACCCTACAACTTATTTATCTTACTTTCAAGTTCATAATAATTTAAATAATATATTTTAATGTAAAGAATTATCCGTATCTATCTCTTTATAGATGGAAATTATTTAACATTATTTTCCATCTCGCAATCTTTGTTCACGTGAGTCTTTTTAGTTTTCAAAATGATCAAAAGTATTGTTAATTTTTACATTTTTCTTCTTTATTAACACATTGTATGTTGATTTTACAGAGTAAATCTCTTTCTATATTTATTCATCATTCTTATTCTTATTAAAACATTATTTATGATTGGTAAAAAAATCCTTATTTAAACATGTGTTATTTATATATTATTATCAGTTAAAGTTTTATTTAAAATATCAAATTTTTGTGAATTTTATTTTTTAATTTTATTTTTTCTTTACGTTTTTGTTAGTTTTTAATAATTTTAATTAATCATAAAAATCTATTAAAAATATGTTACCATCTCTTTTCTCAAAACACGAGAAAATAATGGTTTTATGCGATGAGAATGATAATATTTTGCCACGTGATGTCAGCTAATTTTAACATTTTTATAGAGTGATTCTAAGTTTTTTTTTTTACAACGCAATGGTTGTTACCTTTCTCTAACATATTCATTATTTTATTTTTATAGAGGACACAATTTTTTTATCTTATTTTTCGCCATTAACTCATAAGCACGACTTTATGATTTTTACTTTTATTTTCAATCTTATACTAAATAAGACATTAATAATGATAAAAAAATTATTATTATTAATCAATCGTATATAATTTTATATTACATAATTTATTTTAACTACTATATTATTTAAATATTTATTTACAATTTCAGAATTATATTTCAATACCTTAATGTGGTAGTCCTTTTAATAATTTTTCGTATTATATTTTATATCTATTTAAAATAATATCATTTTTTATTTATTTTAAAGTTGAATAGAAATATTATTTTAAAATGCCCTCTTTAGCTCAATTTATATTATTAATTTCTTCACATTTTTTTATAATACATCAAATAACCTTATTCCCAAGAGGATGAAAATAACTTTCCGATAAATGTTTTGTTTTCACACAAATATATAAAAAAAGTAATGTGAAATAAACCGTGAAAAAAAAGCTGTAAAGTTGTTTTTGACTGTTATGCGATTAGGGCGCAGCATCACTAACACGTGGATATTGTCGAAAAAGATACAATAAAAAAAATAATAGTTAGAAAGCTTTTGGTGTTGCATATTAATATGTTTAAAAATAAATATATATGAAAAACTAAATTAATAATTAAATAATATAATTATAATGTTAAAAGTTGTAATGTGATTTTATAAAAAATTATAATTTTTAATATTTCATATAAAAAGAAGATATTTTTCATTTACTGCTTGTAAAAACATATAATTAACTCTTTTCACATGATAGATTCTTGGAAACTTCTCTTCATAATTTTCACTTGTTGAACACATGATTCATGCATCACTTTTCCTTACACGTTCAAAGCCACATTCAATGCATTATATAAGAATATCCACACCACTCACTTCTACATTACTACAATAACTCACTCTCACTCATTGCATCACCATAACCACAACCATGGTCCAACACAAGAACCTCGTCGATGAAGTCTCGGGTTGGCTCAGACTCTACGACGACGGTTCGGTAGATCGAACATGGACCGGTCCGCCGGAGGTCAAATTCATGGCCGAACCGGTTCCTCCCCACCACGAATTCATCGACGGAGTTGCTGTTCGAGATACTGTCACGAACAACAATCTCCGTTTACGACTTTACTTGCCGGAGAAAGTCTCTAACGAGGAGAAGCTTCCCATTTTGCTTCACTTTCACGGCGGCGGGTTTTGCATCAGTGAACCGGATTGGTTCATGTACTATCAGTTTTACTCGCGACTTGCTCGGTTGGCTCGAGTCATCGTCGTGTCTTCTTTCCTCCGTCACGCTCCAGAACATCGTCTTCCTGCAGCAATTGACGACGGATTTTCTGCTCTTCTCTGGCTACAGAGTGTAGCCGGAAGAGAAGAAGAAGAGGCGTGGCTTGAAAAACACGGTGATTTTTGTCGGGTTTTTCTGATCGGAGATAGCTCCGGTGCAAATACTGTGCATGAAGTGGCTGCTCGAGCTGGGAAGACTCAACTGAAGCGGGTGAATATAGCTGGAGGAATCCCGATTCATCCGGGGTTCATGAGGTCGACACGGAGCAGGTCGGAGTTGGAGAAACCGCAATCTCCGTTTTTGACATTGGACATGGTGGACAAGTTCATGAGCTTGGCATTGCCGTTGGGTTCTACGAAGGACCACCCCATTACGTGCCCCATGGGCGACGGCGCTCCGCCGCTTGGGGGGCTGAAACTGCCGGCGTTTCTGGTGTGCCTGGCGGAGATGGACTTGATGTTTGACACGCAGATGGAGTACTATGAAGCGATGCGGAAGGCGAAGAAGGATGTGGAGTTGTTTGTTAACAAAGGAGTGACTCATAGTTTCTATCTCAACAAAATTGGTGTGGATATGGACCCAACTACTGCTGCTCAAAGGGATGCTCTTATTGCTAGGATCAAACAGTTCATTGAGCACCACTAAATTAGTGATAACATGTTTAAGTTTGTGAGAAACATTGTGTGCAAAACAAAAGCACAAAAAGTTCATGCGAGTTATTTTTAATGAATGAAATAAGTAATATATAATGTGTGGTTTGTGTGAACTTTTGAGGGAAATCTTAAAACTTTTATTAGATGGTGTGTTTGCGTCACATATCAATACTCTATTATGATATTTGTAAAACACGTATTGTCGAATTAAAAAAAATATTTATTGAATTTTTAATAATTATAATACGGTTCTAATACAATTTTAAAAAGGAGAAATATAATATTTTTTAAAATTTAAACATATTGTATAAATTTTTATTATGATTACAAAAATAAGGATCAAATACTTTTGAATCAGTAAGTAATGAGAAACATCTTTCTGTTAAAAAAAGATTAAAACACACATAAATCTTTATTGCTAATTTATATAATTCATAATTATATAATATATAGATTTGTGTATGTATATCTGTGTCCATGTCCGCGTCATGTCAGTGTTAGTGTCTATGCTACATAGAGTTCTATGACTTTGGTATATCTATTTTTTTTATAATAGGAGTATAAGTTGTTGTGAAGAAAGACTTTTCTAGTGTGGGATCATGAAAAAGAAAATTAATATATTGATAACTTACTCTAGTATACAACCTTCGATTGATGATATAAAAAAAGTATTTTCATCATTTATATAAAAACTGAAATTTTAGACAAAGAAATGAGGTTGTAGCAAGTTACTAATATATCATTTGTCTAATTTAATATAATTTATTTATTATTGATAAAAAAACCTCAAACAACTTAAACTTTTTTTATTAAAATATGAATCTAATTTATGAAATAATTTTAAAATTATGTAATATCATTTCACAATACAATTATTACAACAATATTTTTATTTTCAATATATTTTTTTACCAATAAAAAGAAGAAATATCCACCAAACACTCACCACATGCAACACTGTAACTATTCTCTAATATCTACAATAATTGGTAGTAGATATCTTATTACAATTATAGAAACTATTTTATACAGATTTCCCTTTGCTGAGAAAAGATACATGAATTGTGACATATTGAAACTTATAAGAAAGTCATTAAACACGGAAGAACTTAAATTTGACTTATAACATGTTAAGTGGGAAAGTGAAAATGTAAAATATATTTGTTTATTCATTTTAATGTGTCTAATTCACTTATTTTGATTTGTAGTGCAATAAACAATCTGAAAATTATGAGTGTGGCTACTATGTTATGCAGTGGATGTCGACTATTGTGTTTATTCATTAATTAATGTGTCTAATTCACTTATTTTGATTTGTAATGCAATAAACAATCTGAAAATTATGAGTGTGGCTACTATGTTATGCAGTGAATGTCGACTATTGTGTGAGTTGAAATTGATAGAGGTTGGGATCAAGTGATACTTCAATACAAAAACACGTGTATAGATGAATTATTAGAATGATACATAGAAGTTTTTCATATATTTGTAGAACTTTTTGTAGAATATTATATGCACTCTTTTATTGTATGTATACTTTCATATTTAAATTATGATATTACATGCATTATTATTCTGGAAATTTGATATTTTATACTTAGACTATATATAATAATAAAATATTTAAAAAAAATACATTTGTTTCGCATAATAACTTAAGTTTTTACACGTGTCGTTAATGTGATTTTATATCGACGATTCTAAAACCATTGTTATAAACAACTGATTTATAACGACACCATAGTAATAACGGTTCCCGAGTTGTTTTTATAAGGCATTTTTAACTGTTGTTAAAACACTTTTCTACAGTGATGAGTGAAACAAGATTTTAATGTTAAGTGTAAACAATTAATATGTATGACACAACTTCAATATTAAATGAAAATAATTGTAGTCCTAAAATCATACATACCGAAATCGTACTATCCATAAAACACTAACTCAATCTCATAATATTTTTTTTTTTTGCTATTTTTTGTAATTATGAAATCAAATTACATAATTTTTGTAAAAAAATTGATTATCTCAATTTTTTTGTTATGATATTCTAAAACACTTTGCAGAAAATGCCCTATAAACTAATTTATATTATTGATTTCTTCACATTTTTCATAATACATCAAATAACCTTATTCCCAAGAGGATGAAAATAACTTTCCTCACCTTATTTTTTATTACAACCTCCTTAGAAGAATCCGATAGATGTTTTTTCACACAAATATATATAAAAAAGTAATGTGAAATAAATCGTGAAAAAAAGGTATAAAGTTATTTTGACTTACAATGCTGCCGCGCAGCAGCACTAACAAGTGGATATAGTTGACAAAGATACAGTAAGTTTAACATGTTTAAATTTGTGAGAAACATAGTGTGCAAAACAAAAAGTTCTTCATGTTTTCGGTATATCTGTTTTTTCGTGATAAAAAAAAGTCTTACAACTTAATTTTTTTTATTAAAATATGAATATAATTTATGAAATAATTTTAAAATTATATCATTCCATCACAAGGATAAGAATAGATTAATGCTTTTCAGATAGTACAATTATTAAAATAATATTTTTATTTTCAATATATTTTTTTACATTAAAAAGAAAAAATATCCACCACACTTGACACATGCAACAGTGTAACTATTCTCTAATATCTACAATAATTGGTAGTAGATATCTTATACAATTATAGAAACATAGATTCACATGTTACACAAATATACAGGAATCGTGACATAATGAAACTTATAAGAAAGTCATGAAACACGGAACAACATAAATTTGATTTACACTATAGTTTTATCAGAATGAGTATCACATGTGAAAACTTAAATAACTTAGGGACCTACAAGGAAAGGAAATAAAGGAATGAAACCAAACAAAAATTATTATTTCTTTTCTGTGAACGTGGCATCAATGTCACAAGAGGACTCATGTTAATAATTTGTTTCTTGGGAGAAACATTCAACTCCATATTCAAGCATACACTAAAATTGGAAATTACAAAAGCTCCATTGATTGCAAGGAGAGTGTAGTTAACAAATAAAACAATATTTTAATAAACAAATTAATTATGAATTATTTATCTATCTTAAATTATTAAAAGAGGATACGATATCCAAACGAGAAAGATCAATAGAGAAAAAAAAATTTATGTATCAGTAAGAAAAAATTAATATAATAAAAAATATTTCATATCCAAAACATCATATCAGTATAATAGAGAAGATAATAACAATATACGAGAATATAAATGTTACAAGAAATTTCAAATTTATCCACAAATTTAGATCTGTAGATAAATAAATCATTGTATACAAATTATTATTCAAGAATTTATATCCATCGATAAATTTAATATAAATTATTACTCACAAATATGATAATACGATAGGTTTTTGGCCTTGAATTTATATTGCTAAAGGAACTCAGCATTACAAATGTATTAATACACATAGATACAAGTTCATAAATAAATGCATCATTATCTACATATTATTATCCATGAATTAATAATAAATAATAATATTAACTGTGATAATAACATTAATATTACTTATGAATATAGATTTATCTATAGGGATAGCAAAACGGGACGGGTCGGTCCGCGGCCCGTTGGTAAAAAATGTGGGGCGGATTGACCTTTTCAACTCGCTAACCCGCATTAGCTCGTCCCGCATTAGCCCACAACCTGCGCGGGTCAGCAACGGGACGGGGCGGGCTGGCCCGCTAACCCGCAAGAAAAAAAAATTTGGCATTTAGCAGCACCAAGGCAACGTAATTAGGTTTTCACAAAATTTCAAAGAAAGAAACACAACACAATCGCGCCAATAATGTTTATGTTTAATGTTTTTGAATTAATGTTTATGTTTATGTTTAATGTTTTGAAAGTGGAAGAATAGTGATATTTGATATTTATTTTAATGTTTAATGTTTTGATGTTTGACTATGTTTGGAAAGGAAGAAAAAGAATTTAGGTTTGATAGTAACAAATATATAGGTTTAATTTGACAATTTTTTAAGAACAAAATGTAAAAAAAACATATTTAATTTTAAAAAAAAGAAAAAAAGAACGCGGGCTAGCCCGCAAACCCGTGGGCCAGCTCTTATGCGGGGCAAGTTGAGAATTCTAGCCCGAAATAACTTTGCGGGGCGGGCCAACCCGACCCGCATTTTTGCAGGCTAAGCGTGGGGCGGACCAATGCGGGGCGGACTGGCCCGCTTTGCCACCCCTATCTATTTACATATATAAATCCGTAAATAATTTACCAACAAATTTTTATCCATACATATATTAATAACAAAACTAAAGTTAAAAATAATATTAATAATAATAATAATAATTATTGTAATATTAATATTATCATTGATAATATTATTAATAGTATTACAAATATTATGATTGATATTATTAATATTACAAAGTCATGCAAGAGGAGTTGAAAGTTTTACATGAGAATCATACCTTGAGTTGATGAAGACTTTAGTTAAAAGAAATAAATTAATTTTGAAATTTTAAAATATTTTTTCACATGTCTCAAAATGTCTTCAATCAATGTCGTACTTTTTCCTTGACATCAAGTTTAAATGTAGAAGTTAACCGAGTTGATGGAAAACAACCTTAACCTTCTTTCATGGTGACATAAAGAAAGAGATTTATATGGAACAACCTGAATAGTTCAAATTCAATGGTAAAGGGAAGTTTGTTTTTAGATTGGAAAAGAACTTATATGGACACAAGTTCCAAGGTAATGGTATAGTAAATTTGATTTTTTTATGAAGGATATGAGTATGATAAAACATCTTCTGATCATTGTATTTTTGTGAATAAATTTGCTAATGATAAATTTTTATTTTCTTACTCTACGTTGATGACATATTGATTATTGGTCATAACACGAGTAAGATTCAAAGTCTCAAAAGGGAGCTGAACAAGTCCTTTGCTATGAAGGATTCAGATCCTGCAAAACAAATTCTTAGCATAAAAATTGTTCATCAGAGGAAGAAGGGAAAATTGTAGTTATCACAACAAAATTGTGGCTATCACAAGTTGTTTTACTTTTTTCATCCAATGACAAAGAGCAACTATTTTAATATAAAGACAGGTTTTTTTTAGAAGTGTATTATATTGAATGCACTATATAGTAAGAGAACTAATTAGAACATATGCAAATAGTTTACACATATGTACAATCTTTTGTATACGAGTTATAGTTTTTTTTTTTTTGCTCAGCAATGAATAAAACAATTAAGGGGAACACTTATGGGGTGTCCCAACCCTTGTACAAACCTACCATGTTACATGTAAAATCATAAATTAAAAACTTATACAACACAAAATTAGTTTAAAACTATTACACATGGTTTGTACTGTAACACACAGGTTTAGCAGGAAACATCCCTCCAAGAGCAATTAAACCATAATAATTATACTCCTACTTAAATCCCAGCGTCCTACACAGAGAACCTTACACCCTTCACAACTACTACATAAAAGGATTATGCAGCATAAAGCACTAATCAAACCATGTTATGAAAGGTCTATAAGAACCAACCTTCCAAGTTGTTTCGTGGCCTCAAAACCCAGCAGAAAAGAACCCGCCCCCTACACTTTTATTAGCATACTGTGGTAATGTACTACCACCTAAGATACTTTAATATTTCTCCCATCTAATTCCTCAAAGACAAACATCGCACCTCAAAACCAAGAACACTCCCTTAGTCCTTCACCAATGTATACGAGTTATAGTACCCTAAATATTATATTTTTTTATATTGAAAAAGTATTAAAGAGATTTAATATGGATAATTCTAAGTTTGTTAGCACCCCCTTTGCAAGTCAGTTTAAGTTGAGCTCAAAGTAGTGTCCTACAAGAGAGAAAGATAAAGAAAAAAATAAATATTTCATATTCATCTATAATTGGTAGATTAATCTATGTTATGGTGTATACTAGGCGAACCATTGCTCATGTTGTTGTTATTCGTTTTCTTTCTAATCCTAAAAAAGAGCATTGACAAACTGTAAAGTGAATACTTAGGTATTTCAAAGGTACTTTTAGAGTTTGTTTATGCTTTATAAGTGGTAAACCTGTGTTGAATGGTTACACAAATGCATACATTATTGGTGATGTTTTTTTTATCAGCAACCAACCGTTATCCCACTACAAGGAAATAACAATTTAGTCACCGAATTTAGCGACCGAAAATTAGTGGTCGCAATTTGCAACTGAAATAGCCACCAAATACCCCTAGTGTCAGATCTGCGACTGATATAGCGACCGACTGAATTATTTATCATGTTAGTTAGTTTTGCGAACGAATCCGCGACCGAATATGAGAGTGACAAAACCATTGGTCGCTAAAGTGGTGGCTATTTCGAATAAATTGGGAAAAATATATCTGCAACCGAATTAGCGACCGAATATGTTTATTTTTTAGCCACCGATTTTATTTCGGTCGCTAAATTTTATTGTTTTTTTCTGCCATCGAATTAGCCACCGATTATGTTTACTTCTTAGCCACCGATTTTCTTTTGGTCGCTAAATATAAATGTTTATTTTTGCTACCGAATCAGCCACCAAATTTATTTAGTTTTTAGCCACCGATTTTGTTTCGGTCGCTAGATATAATTGTTTATTTTTACCACTGAATCAGCCACCAAATACGTTTATTTTTTAGCCACCGAATTTCT
>Ga0123342_1007928_pt1 | contig 13736 bp, 3 predicted proteins | sample Turbeawhitnodule_FD_89960 | JGI IMG/M metagenome (GOLD analysis project Ga0123342, IMG submission 89960) | Root nodule microbial communities of legume samples collected from Mexico - Turtle bean Mexico white nodule | ecosystem: Host-associated > Plants > Roots > Nodule | place: Mexico: Nepantla...
AAATAAAAATATTTATTAACAATATTTTATTTTTTTTTTTTTTTTTTATTTTAATTCTTCTTAAAAATTTTACTTTACTTTTTTTTTTTTTTCTCTTTTCATTTTTGTATTGTCATTATTAATTTGTGTAAAACAGTAATGCATTTGTTAATGGAAGCACTAATGAAGGTTTTTGAAAATAGCATAGAGATTTTGCCATCACTGGGTCACGAGAATATCCCACTAATCATTCTTCTCCCTTTCTAACCCCATGTGGGATGTTTTTAAAAGTGTTATGCACAAAATCATATCCTTTTAAGACTCTAAGCACCAAGAGAATACTTGATTCCTTCTAATTGACCCTATGCTTTTACATAACATCGAACTTAAAGATTAACCACCATGAAACGTCCCAATGGATGGGACTTAAAAATGTTGGACCCTCCACAAACTGAGTTTTCAGCCTCACGGGGAGGGATAAAGTCACATGACACTTTATCAAGGAAAACCTTTAACACTTTCACGCAATTACCATCAGATATCTTAACGTGCGCAGCCAAAACATAACCCTAATTTAAGATATAAAGTATATTTAAGTAGATATTAGTAAGTCTTCTGATATTTTTTTTATCACCAATCCTTATATAAAACACCCAAAACAAGTTTCCTAACACCCTATCAACACAGGATCCAACAAATAATACACTACAAACCAACAATAATAAACCAGTTCGAGATATAGGAGCCCAAAAAATACAGTTACATCAACCCACCAAGAGATCACACTTTCAATATAGGACATGCACCCCACAACAAAACAGGATCTTTGCCAGCAGGCAAATGTGTCAAACCAAGTGCCAAAACTCGACACACCAATCCTAGAAGAACAAGTATGACAAAAAGAAATTCAGAAAAAAGATCACACCCTTAGTACAAGACACAACACCCAACAACAAACAAAGTCTTTGCAGCAGGCTGAAGAACACCAAAAACCCAAGTGCCAATACCAGCAAACCCATACATAACCAGACAAATCCTTTCCAGACCTGCAAGAAGCAGTCATAGCCAGATAGACCTGTACACAACACAGACACCTTCCAAGCGCAACCCAAGGTCACACTCCTTAATCCAACCTTGCCAGATAGAAGTACCCGATGAAACCGTACAAAACACACCACTACTACCAATTCTGGGTAAATTCGTTAGTTAAAGTGTTGTCATATTATAATTAAAAAAACAAATTTTCATGAATTTTTTGTAAAAAGATTAAACAAGACTTATGTTGTGTCATATCACTGTTTTAAACTGACACATTTTATTGAGTAATTGTTAAACTAAAGATTATAACTAAATACAATATTAATTTTGTTTAATCTCGTGGTTCATATTTTAATATTTTTTTTAATTATAATATGGTGCAAAATTACCAACATATCATTGTATTATTATTATTATTATTTTATTTAATTTTAATAGTTAAATTTTGTTTTGTTTATCTAATAAAAACTTGTTAAGCTGTAGTATTTTTATAACTAGACGTCAACATAGTAACAATTACAAGCACGTAAAACTGTGTTAGATGCTTCATATATTTTCCTATATTGTAGGAGGTAATTCATCATCATTATACCCTAAAACAAGTAAAAATAAAATTTATGCTTACGTAAGCCCATTATAAAAGAGATGAAAAAGAGAGGGAAAGTCGTATCTTTGCCATAGATTTTGTGTCTTTAATTTGAACTACCAACTACTACTGTTCCTTATGCTTAGCTAACCCAACTAACTACTATTACTACTACTCTTCCCAGTGCTTTTTCTTGCACTTTGTGTTGAAAACATTAAGCAATGCTCAAAAGGCATTAACCCTAACCTCCAAGTCCAACTACCCACACTAGATTTGGTGGGAAGACTTGAAAAAAAGAGATTTTTTTATATATTTATTTTATAAAATGATGCTACACTTTTTTCATAAGAAAATAAAAACTAAATTCACAAAACGAAAAGCAGTTAAATGCATTAAATTCACACAGGAAAGAAGTTAAATAGTTAAAATTTATTTATGTTTGAGAACAGGGAAATGTATTTTTTTTTTATAAATAAGAACGAAAACAATATAACTGTATCTATTGTTTGTAAAAGAATTTTGTATGGAAATAACACATAAATTGAGTTTCTCTTCAGAAAAAAAGTTTGAATACGTGCTAGAGGTCTAAAAGGTACTAAAATTGTCTCCTGAATTCACAAAAAGTTTAGCTCAAGAATGAAGTTATTGCTTCTGCACGTATGTCATTTTAATTGGGTGATCATTATGTTTTCCAATTTATGTTGTTGGGAAGAAGTAATAAATGAAAGAGAGAAAATAGGTTGGTTGATAATATATAATATAACCAGAAGATTGTGCTTGAATAGTTTCACAATGAGGGAGTGAAGTATGGTCGGGCTTTAAAGTTATTGTGTACCTATAACTCTAGGATAATGGTTTATGATTACTTATGAGTAATCAATAAATGTTTTCCACAGAATGTAAAAGTAAAAATAATTGTACATTTCAGACACCCCACTGGTGTAGTCTGGTTGGTACTAAAATGATTTCTTGCCATTCTTTAGAATGGCTTTATGTATCCATCTTTCCATTTTAAAATTCGAAATGCTCTGTAAAGTTAGTGAAAAATGCATTGGATCTTTTCTTTAACAGTTAAATAAATTGAATTAGCTTAAATCTTGTGTTTCCACAATGAATTTCAAACTTTGAAATGTTATAAATTTGAACTGTTTTCATTTCATTTTAAATTTTTACATTTTAAATATTTTGTTTAAATAAATTATTCAAACGTTTGACATTTTAAATTCTTAGTGTGGTTAGGATGCTTCAGCTCTGTACTCTGTAGGCAGCGGGTTAAAAAGGGAGGAAGACAGAAGAGGGTTTTACTTATAATAAAAAACTAATAGAAGAAGCTGATCATCAGATCAAGGTGGAATCTGGTGGCACAGAAAATTTGAATATATCTTTTCATCCGCTGGTTTTATTTTTTGGGTTAGTGAATACATTTTTTTACAATTTTGATAGGTGTGTATGTTTGGTTTGTTATGGAATCGATAAGGCTCTTGGGATATTTGGATCTTGTGAATTCATATGGTGTATGTTTCATTTTGTAGGACTACTCTAAGTAGTTTTTTTTAAAAAGATTGATGATATGAGTTGAATTTAGGATTACACATATTGTTAATACGTTTCACTTGGATTAAAGATTGAATTAGCAATTATGGTGACAATTTCGTGAGGATCGTCATTGGACATGAACTTAACCAATCATCAATCAATAATTGAATATTATAGATAAATATCACCTCAATACGTAAGAATTTGAACATATTACTCTCAATCTCAAAGAAAAAAAATTAGCCACTCAGAGTGACTATTACAAGCATGGACATGAAGAAAAGAAGATCCAGAGCGTTTCTTCTTGACAGTTGCATCCTTTAATATTTCCTTCCTTTGGTTACTCCCAATAATGTATAGAGTTATGCCTCATGCCTTCTATTTAATCTAATTGGGTTTGGACTAAGTGACATTTTTATTCATAATATATCATTTTGCTCCACCCCTCCTTAAATTCTTGAAAATAACACAAAATTGAGAATACATCGTTCTTATTCATCTCATAATCCAAAACTATGTAAAAAAGTTCAAATTCCTAAATTAGAGGATGAATTATAACTATTTTATTAATTAAACTCCATAAATACCTATCTTTTTGTGTGAAAAATTACTGAATTATGACACTTATCAAATTACAAGAGGGGGTGACCACCTATTTATAGTGATAGGTGTCATGAGGTTAGGAAAAAGAGGGAGATTTGAAATTCAAACTAAGCTAGATTAACTCCCTAATCTCAGGCCACTAATTGATGATCTAGGCCGGTTCACACATTTTGCATTTGAACATGTGCTTCAATGCAAGAAGTGTGACTACATGTCCGACAATGAGAGAACTTTCTAGAAGCTAGGGCTACGTTCTACTCTTTGGCCATAAGCAAGCTCATGTTTATGCTAATTACACCTAATACAAAAGAGGGAAAATAGTTGGTGCTTAGGTCCTATGTTCTGTGCTCTGTTCCTGGTAATCTCTAGGGAATGTCTGGTCAAGCCTTGAGTCTTGTGTCATGCTCATAGTCATCCTCCTAGAAGGATGGATTGACTCAATAAGTAATTTGTTAATTAGGGTTGTATCAGTTGGAGTATCCTTTAAATACTCCCATTTATTTATTTTTTCATTGTTGATAATTTTTTTTTTAATTTTAGTTTGGATTTAGTAATTTAATTTTTATTATATTTAAATTAATTAAACATATTTAAAAATAAAATTTTTAACATATTAAACAATAGTTAATTTTAAATATTTGATGAGAGAAAAGAGAATAAAATGTGAAAAAAAGCACACAAAAAATTCAAACTTATACTTTCACTACAAGAAAATCATGAAATAAAAACCAATTTTTAGAGACCAAAATAATTAGTTGCAATAGTAATTAAATTAGAGACCATTTTAGAAACTATTTTTTTTTTGTTTCTATATTAGTTTATATTATTGTTAAATAGTTTCTAAATTGGTATCTAATTAGCAACCAAGGTTTGTAGAGACCAAATTTAGAAACTAAATAATTGGTAGTTAAAACCTTGGTTGCTAATTAGATACCAATTTAGAAACTATTTAACAATAATAGAAACTAATTAAGAAATATTTTTTTTAGTTTCTAAAATGGTCTCTAATTTAGTTACTATTGCAACTAATTATTTTGGTCTCTAAAAATTGGTTTCTATTTTTCTTGTAGTGTTTTAATAGAATTTATGATTTAGTAGTTAAAATACTCTCATAAATTTATTAAATTTTAATTTATTTTAAAATTACTTATCCAAATAATACATTTTTATCAAAAATTATTTTTATTTTATATAAATTATTTCCTATGATTTTATCCTCCAAACGCAAGCTAAAGGTTAAGGATAAATCAAAATGGTTAGTTCTGTTTTTTCCCTTACAAAAATTTACAATAACACAATAGCTTTTGAGAAAAAAAAAAACTCTCAAGATCCTACAGATTTAAGCCAAGTTATATTCTTTAGTCTTATTAGTTAAATGGATGATATAAATTTATTTTGCTTGCTCGGGTTTCATTCTTTGTTAAAACAGTATTGAACATGCCATCACTAATTTTAATTTTGATTTTTTAATAATTTATTTATAAAAAATACGTGTACTTTTTTTATATGTGTACTTTATGTAGGAGCTAAGACAGTAACGCCTTCTGGTCACGATGATTAATCTTCCAACTCCAACTTCTCGGTCTTCGATCTCAGACTGAGAGTGTTCATGCAAAAGGTTATCTGATGTTCAAGTGAATACACAATACGAGATGTAATAAATGTTGTAATAATGACGTACCTTTACCTTGGTTGTTGTACATATTTATAGGGTCTTAATCAACCCTTTTATTGTTGGATCGAGATTAAGATAATACCATAATTAATGTTTGCATTACCTATTTTTTCATATGATTTAACTTCTGTTAGTTTACTTTTACCTTAATATATTCTTCTTGTATCGGTCAATCAATATTGGGTATCAGTAAAACTTAGAACCATTCTGTCTCTAACGGTATAGTATTTAAATGAATATCCATATTTATTTCTTGTAATTTAATTAAATCATGACATTACAATTTATAAATTAAATTAACTTTTATGTATTTCAAATTAAGTTTTGTGTATTTCAAAAGTGAGAAAGTAGTTTTGTAATGGAATATATTGTGTTATCATTAACTATATTTACATATAATAGGGAGGAGATACAAAATCACACTTCCAAAGAAAATAAAAGATAATTAGTCCAATCTTCAATAGTAAGACTCATTTACTAAGTCACTATTATAATAAAACATGGAATAAAAAAATTAACCTAACTTATATCAATATAAGCAACATGACACATTATAAATGCTAACAATAAAAATAAAATCTATTTCCATAGTTAGTCAACATTACACATACAATATATTTTTACTTCATATAATTTATTTGTATATCAATAAATTTGAAAACGTATGCATCAAACTAACTATCACAATAAGAACACTGTGAATTAAACACCAAAAAGGAACATTGACTGAAGACTAGATGCTCTTAGATTCGGCTAGAACAACTCTAAGTGGACACTAGAATAAAAATTAGACCATGTGAAGGGGTAAGCAAGGGTCAGATCGATGCTTGGTTGAAATATGGAGGATATGGGGTCTGGTCATTGCTGCATGTGTGCATTTGTTAGGGCTAAGCTTGGGCTAGAGGGTCTCAAAAGGGTTGGTAGTAGCTAGGGTTTGGCCCTCTCTACTTGCGTAGGTTTTCTAAGGTTAAACGTGGGCTAGACAGTCTCAATAGGGTTGGTGGTAGCTACGACTTAGCCCTCGCTACTTGTGTGAATTTTTCTAAGGCTAAGTGTGGGGTAGACCGCTAAAAATGGTTGGTGGTATCTAGGGCTTGACCTTCACTACTTGAGTGTGTTCTATCATGGATTAGACGGTCTCAAAAAGGTGTTAGGAATTGGCTCTAGCTACTTGTGTGGATTGAGCTTGGGCTAGATAGTCTCAAAAGGTTGGTGGGAGCTTGGGTTTGACCCTTGCTACTTTAGAGACTTAGTGCCATCTGCATACTTCTCTCAACACCAAGGGTGCCATCCTTCACATACTTTACTTTAACTTTGTTTCTCGAAGTCCCTAAATCACTTTTAGTATCCCTTTCATTCTCCCTCTCACATTTTTTATGTCCTTTCCCTCCCATATTTTCATTGTCCCTCTCCCTCCCATTTTCTTTCTTGGTTGGTGGCTCGTGTTTTTCGTGCCTCAATTGTTGGTAGCTTCTATTGATTGGAATACTTAGCTTGGAAGAGTAGGTTTCGAAGGGTGGAACTTAACCTGAGGTGCTCCACTTGAGGTTTTTATTTTGTTTTTTGGTTTCAATCTTTAGGTTTTTATTTTCGTTTTGATTTTGTTTTAATTTTGTTTTAATTTTGTTTTAATTTTTTTTAATTATACACTATAATAGTTTGGAAATGTTGCTTAATTATTTTTTTTTTAGTTTTTTGATTTTGAAGTTGTTTGTTAATTGTTTGTTTTTTTTGGGTTTTTCGATTCTAAAGTTGTTTGGTTCCATTTTAAAATTTTTGATTTTGAGATTGCATAATCATGTTGGATGAAATTTGAAAATGCATATGTTGTTTCGTCTGTGTTTTGCCCACATTATATGTTGTTTTTCTTGTAGTGAATCATGCAAATTCAACTCTTAAATAATTTTATGTTAATAATAAAGGATACATTGCAATTTATTGTAATAATAGTTCAATCATAAAATCTTATAAAAAGAATCTTTATCACATGACAAAAACAAACATGTATAAATGTGATCTTTCTTAAAGGATCTTAATGAACAAGGACTAATCGTTACCATCCATTACAAAAGTGAATATCAAATGGTGATATTTCTACAAATTTTTTAAATTTAGTTGTGTTTGAAAAACTTATAATTTTTTAGGCATATGTTCCATGAAGAATTGTAAGGTTGGAAGAATTCAATAAATTAATGGAGGAAATGTTGAGTTAATTTGGGTAACTTTTATTTCTTTGACTAAGTATTGAGTTAATTAGTTTAATAGAATGTAGGAGTCTATGGTAAGCTTTTAGTTTGTTTCTTATTATTTACAACATTTTCCTTTATCTAGAGTTAATATATGCTTTTTTTCTTTATTGTTGTATTATTTTTATTTGAAATTGATTTTATATAATCCACATATGATTTATGTTGATTCGAGTAACAATAATTGATACAAACCAAGCCAACAAAGAGATGATCAAGGAAGCACATTACCATTCACACCATGAAAAGTCATCTCAACAATCAAGTGAAGACCTTATCAAGGATCTAGCAGACCTCACCAAAGGGAGAAATGGACAAAAACCAGAGCATCTAATGTTCTTCCTACTAGTCTTCTTAAGAATTAAACAAGTTGTAAATAAATTGGGCTCACTCTAGGGGTCCAAATAACAAGATAGGCTAGAGTAGGTTCATATAGCATAACAGGGGAGGTGTGCTTATCACTTTAGCTTGTTTTTGACCTAGTTTCTAGAAGAGCAAGCCTAAGGTGTGGTTTTGACTTAGTCAAACCTTAAAGGTAGCCCCATTTTTAGGTTTCCCATCCTACCCTTGCTTCTTGTTTTCCAAGGCACCATCTCCTATAAATAGGGTGTCATACTCTTTGTATTTTTCATGTTAATTTTGAAGAGAAAACTTACTCTGCACAAATTGTGTGAGGTTTGAATCCTCTTGGCTAGGTCATATCTTGAGTGGTGTGAGACTCTCAAGTGGCGACCTTTCACTCATCTTGGTGGCTACCACACCCCAAATGGTGTGAACCCCTCTCACAACCACTCCATAAGCTCTCCTTCCACTCTTTTAATTTCATTTCCATTTCATATATGTATTTGTCTTGAATTCTTGCTTTTGGTTATGCTCTTGTTATATGCTTACGGTGCATCTTTTGGTTCGGCCATGACCACCATTAATGTCTACCTTATTGCCATTTCCATTCCACATTGCATTCCATCTATCACTCTATATTGATTTTTCATCTTTGCCTTTATGAAGTGAACCTTCACACTTACTTAACCATTTGGTTAAGTTCGTGTCCAGTGGGAATCTTCCTTAGGTTTCACCATAAATTGTTAAAATCTCAACTCTAAGTAAAGTGTTACCATAAAATGGAACCATCTAAAAATCAACTCACATCAATAAGAAAGAACTATTTTCATCATTTTAATGTGTTAGTTTTTTTTCTCTCTATAGAATTGTTACACAAATATCATAATCTGGTTCTTTGAGTGTAAGTAAGGAGAAAGTGAAAGAGTAATAACCAATAGATTAAGTTTATGGTAAACATTAGGAAGTGAGGTAAATAGTGCAATGACCATTGGTAAATTTATGCAACCCTCTATTTCATGGTTGGATGACCATTATGATTATTGAATTATGTGATAAGGGCTAAAAATAGAATTCATAGTAAGATAAGCACTCATTATGTGTAAAATGTATAAAAAAGCAACTTGAAAAGCATGTAAAGCCCTTACAAAGAAAGACTTGACTCAAAAAGGAAAAGAAGAATAAGAAATTGAAGAAATATTGCAAAAACAGGAGAAAAACAACAAAGAAATATAAAAAAATACCAATTCGCTCAGCGCATGACGAATGACTCAACGATTGTCTCTAAAGAGCAAGTATTAGAGAAATTTCTAAATCGTTGAATGCTGATGACTTGCGCTGAGTGGATTGAGGCCAGAAAAATCAAGAGATACATAGTTTAAAAGGCTGTGTTGGAGGACCATCCCCACATTCCCAGGCATCACACCTACACTAAGAGCAGAAGTAACCATGAAGTTTTATAGAGAATATTATTCTTTCTTATGTTGTATAAACTTGTATAAACTAGAATAGGTTTCATTTTAGGCGTTGTATTTTTGGGCCACATTTAGACTAGAATAAAATATAAGCTAAGAAAAGTATAAGGAACTTTAGAAACCCTCACTTAAGACTCAAGTAAGGGCTTCTAGAAGCACCCCATTGTTTACTAAGGTTTCTAGCCCTAATCACAAGTTAGGGCAAGGAAGCTTGTACCACACACCTTCGTAATTCAGATTTGGATATTTTTTAGGGTGAACTTTCTGTATATTTAGAATTCACTCTCTCTTCCTAATCTCTTCTTTGCTAGAGTTCTTAGAGAACCTAATCCTAAAGCACCTCAAGAAGTTGGCCTAACCTCTTATTGAACCTACCTTAATTGCTCACCATTTATTCATCACACATGGTTCCTAAACTTTTGCTGCCAAACATCTCCTTCAATCAAGATTTCAGCTGGTGAAAATTCATGTAACAATTCCTTATACTTTTCCTAGCTTATATTTTATAGTCTAAATGTGACCCAAAAATACAAGGCCTAGAATGAAACCTATTCTAGTTTGTACAGGCTAAGAAAGAAGTGTTAGAATTAAAGGCTTTAAGCAAGAGGGGGTGAATTGTTTAATGACAGATTTTCGAAAATACTGGACAAGAATGAAGATTAAGTAAGAATCACAGAAGAAGCAATCGGATCAGCCAAGAAACAAAACTGTTTCAAATTGATTCCAGAAAATCAATCGGTTGTTTATGCGAATCAACCGGTTATTTTTATCAGCAGTTTACAAAAACACAGATCAAACAATTTTAAACCAGTGAGGGATAGAGAGATTCACACACAATGTTTATAGTGGTTCACTCTTAACCTGAGCTACATCCAGTCCCCAGAAACCCCTGAGTATTCCACTAGGTAATCAACCACAAATTACACAAAACACCAAAGAGGTGATCTTGAACCCTTCAAGAACACTCACCCTCTTTGAAACACAAACACTACAACTCAGAACACCTTTTGATTGTAGACACCAATACCTTACAAGTTTAACAAATATGAAATGAAATACAAGTAAGAACAGGAAAGATCATACCTAATACAAAAGGATTACAACAGTTCCTATTCCACTCTTAACCAAAGCAAAGCCTTAAGCAATTTTGCAATCTTGATCTTTTTGCTAATTTGATCTCTCTTAATTTCAAAGATGTAAACACCATTTATTCACCAATTCTGTTAAGATTTTTTAAAAATAATCGATTGAAAGCTCGATTCAATCGATTGAATTGCCCTTGACTGTGAGGTCAACCAATTTTAGTTTTTTCAAATCCTTTTCAAAACCACCAAGTGTAAAACAACCGATTGAAATGATAAATCAACAGGTTGTTTTTCACTACTTTGAAAAACACTTTTCTTTTGAAAGAACTTGATTGATTCAGTTTTAGATTAAGCTAAGAGTGGATTGAAAAGTTCTAATCTACTCAGAACCCATGCCCATAAGTAACAACCTAGTCTTCAAGCAATCTTCATGGATTTGGAGACATCAAAGCTCTAAGTTCAATAAGAAGAATATTATGTGTAAAGCTTTATGGTTGTTTTTGCTCATAGTCGAAGGTGTGATGGTTGGGAATGTGGGGATGGTCCTCCATCACATAGGTTGAGTGAAAAAATTCATTCACCATGAAGAAAGCTCATATTTGCTCAGAAGAGGCTTGAGCCAACCTAAACTGATTAGAGAAGGATTCAAATTTGCTTAGGCTTGACTGAAAGTGAATCCAAAGCCAAAGAAGACTTCATGGTTAAGAAATTGTTGCATTGGACTCAACTTAAATCCCTGAACATCTAAATCGAAGGAAGCCCAAAAGGTTTCTTTAGCATAAAATAAGACAATTCGCTGAGCGGATTGGCCTACACCAAGCAGAAGTTAAATCTACTGAAGCCCTTTTCTAAAATCTATAAATAGAGACCCTTGGGTCTCATTCAAAAAATCGAGGGTTGGAGAGTATCAAGAGCTTAGGGCAAAGAAGTTTTGAATACAAAGTAGGATTTATTTGAGTTTGTAATTGATGAATAATTTAGGCTTTGTATTTCGGCAAAATAGAGTAGGATTTTGGGTTTGTATAGGTTAGAGTAGGGTTAGGATTAAGATTTCTAAACCTACCAAGGATTTATAGTGGGTTTCATTGGCTCAAGAAAGATCCTAGGTTGGTCCTATAACACCCTTAGCACGCAAGGTTTCACTCATGCTTCACATGCCAAGTCACAAGTGTGACTTAGAAATAACGCCATAGTTTGAATTTAATTTTCCTTCTCCTTGCCTCATGTTTTAGCCGAGATTGTCACCTATGAACAAGGTGATTGGGCTATGTAAAATTTAGCTTATAAATGAGAGTGTTATATTGCCTAATTTTGGTCACACACTTGTTCTTGAGCTCTCTCTAGGTCTCTTGGTTAGCTAAACCTATACTCCTTCCTAGTGAGTTGCCATCACCTCTCACTTAACTTATACTCTCTAATCCACTTCAAACACCCAAACACCCTCCTCCTACAATCAAGCTTCTGCAACCATTTAAGTCATCTCCATAAAAAACAATGCAAAGAGAAGAATGAGCCTATCGTTGCATGTGCTCATATTCTAAATCAAAGAAGAAGAAGAAAGCTAGAAGATAAGAGATGAACTTTTCTCGGTGTTAATGAGTAGTTAAAAGCTCACAAATTATATAATCCTATCACAAAAGACATTCTCACTATAGTCACAATATAGTTTTTGATGAAGAAGAGTTCTAGACTTGAATTAATAACAAGCTTTCAAAATGGTGGTATGCAAGAAAGACAATAAACTTTAGAGAATATATATCTTGTAAAAAAAATTCGTTTGCAACTCAAATATTTCAAGTATTGAAATGGAAAATGAATGACTACATAATGAGAAATGTAGTAAGTTGAGATTACTAATGCAAAATTAGTCTTCCATGTCAAATGTTTTACGCCAGACGTGAAAAAAAACGACGAAAAAAATGTGTGGTGGCAATTTTGTAAATAATTGAAACTTATTTATGTCGGATGATTAGGGATCCAATGTAAAACTTAACATTTAGATCAAGTTGTATGTTAGTTCGATGTAAATGAGTTTTATGTCTGATCCTCAAGACTCCAATGTAAAACTGTTTAAAATAGATCTTATAACTTCTTTTTCCTTGTGATTCCGATACGAGTTCTCCTCCCTTCTCGATTTCTTTCATTGGTGATTGATGTGAGTTTCTGGACATTTTAGAGACCATTTTTGTGATCTGAATGGTGGTTGTGGGTGTTTGATGGTGATAGTTGTTTTTTCTTATAGCATTGGAGTTTTATGGGTCCAGTATAAGCAAGATTAGTTTTTAAAGGATGTTAACTAGATTTTTTTCATTGATATTTGTCATAGTTATTTTTTTTAATTTTTAGTGATTTTTTTTATCATCTAACACCAATATTATTTTTTGTCAATAAATAGTTTGTTAGTTTTTTTAATGTTGGCTAGGTAGACTTTCAACGAATATTAACTTAGATTTTTTTTACCAATGTTAAATAGAAGAATTTTCAAATGACATCAATCAGAAAATCAGCCAAGATAAGAACCTAGTCTAACTAATAACATTATAAAACTAACCTTCATCCATGTCACATTAAATAAATGTGACGGTATCAACTGAGCATAATCATAGCCAACATCGATAAATAAGAAACTTTTCGGTATAAGTTATTCAAATGAAAAAAAAAATGTAATGATTTTTTTTTAATTAAATAAAACAATATTAAATAAGATCAATGTATTTTGAATTTCTTATAAATGATAAAAATATTATTGTAAATTTTTATGTATATTATAGTAGAAGTAGGTCTTTCTAAGAAAATTTTGAAAAGCTCCATGGACGACCATAGGAGAGGGAATGAGTAAGAAAAATTTAAATTCATGTCCTCAGTATATCTGGACATATTTATGAAGAGAGTTATGCCAAACGCGTAAAATTTACAAATAATTTTCTACTAATATATATATATATATATATATATATATATATATATATATATATATATATATATATATATATACTATATATTCTATATATATAAATAATAAACAGAAAAAAAAAAAAAAATATAAATATATGTACACAGTATATATATACATATATATAAAGAGAGTTATAAAAAACACGAAAAATATAAAAATATTTTTATAAAAATATATATATATATATATATATATATATATATATATATATATATATA